>OGGK01001478.1_pt1 | contig 15045 bp, 18 predicted proteins | sample 1571171 | NCBI WGS metagenome assembly OGGK01 (sample SAMEA2581958, study PRJEB24529) | metagenome | biome: Human gut stool | place: China | collected 2011 | reverse complement strand
TATCTCACGCATTTTTGTGCACAATGCCGAACGCTGATTTTACTTTAGTCTCGTGAAGTGCTCACTTCACTGCAGTAAAGTAGTGAGAATTATTGCCAGTTTTCACGTTGATAATGTATACAATAAGAAAGGGCTTCCGCAAGGGAAGCCCTTTCTTTATTATAAAGTTACAACTACTCTAATAGGGCTGGTATACACGCTAAACGAAACCCTGTTGATATCTTCGGTAATGGGGGATACTAACGTAAAGTCTACGAGATTGGTAAAGTCGATTGAGATAATTCCGTTGTCCGCAACGATAGCAGGGTTTTTTTTGCCCTGAATATGAACAAGCTGTTGTGTATTAGCATCCATAGCAATGTTGTAAACTTTTTCGTCTCCCGGGCCTCCTTCAGGGGGTATGGATACTTCGGCAGGAGTATAGCCAAATGCATGAAAGCTCACCGATAGTGTGGGTTCCATAATTACAGCATGGCTATTTGCTGTAATATATGGATTACAGACATATGCAATCAAAGAAAAATCAGGCTTTACAGTATTAGCACCCCTTGGAATCTGGTATTCGTGTGCGCACATAAAATGCGGGTAAACAACGGCGGTAAAACTTGTAATTTTATCGGCTTTTCCGGAAATTGCTGCATCCTGTGCCGCCTGTCCCTGATTGTAGGTGGTTTCAGTGACGAACCCGCTCACGTCCGGGATAGCGTTGCCCAAACGGGTGATTTCCTGCGCAATGGTCTTGCCGGGGTGTTCTGTGTTCCAGTCGCCGATAACTGCGGCATTCGCGTCTGCTTTGGCAGCGTTTGCAGCGGTCTCGTTTTCAAGGCTGGTCGCACACTGGCTGATAGTCTGGCCCGGGTGCTCAGTCTCCCAGTCGCCAATATTGGTATTGGCTTTGTTGGCTGCGTTCTGTGCGGCGTTGATTTTGGTATCTTGTGCCGCCTGTCCGGCAGTGTAGGTCTCCGTTTTCACATACCCAGAAAGAGACCCAGTTACATTTGCAATAGCGTCTTTGTTCTGCTGAATAGCGGCATCCTGTGCAGTGTCTTTGGCCTTGATGTTTTCGATATCGGTTTTGTTGGTGGTATTGTCACCTTCCAAAGCCGTGATGCGGGCATCCTGTGCGGCCTGCTCTTCCGTGTAGGTCGTGGTATCGACTTTGTGGTTTGCAAGGTCTCTTACCTCTTCCACGTCTGCCGCGATAGTATCGCAGCGACCGTTCAGAGCCTTATCACCGTTAGCGCGTGCAAGCTCTTCCTTCTGCACTTCCTGCGCAATGGTCGTGTCGGGGAAAGCATCATCCCAGTCAGATGCATTACTTTCAAGGCTGGTCAGGCGTTCCGCATGCTTTGCGATTTCTGCCGCGTTGTCAGAAATGTTTTTCGCGTTCTTGCTGATATTGCTGTTCTGAATGGCTTGTTCAGCTTTCAGGGCATCAATGTCCGTCTTGTTGGCGGTGATGCGATTACTCAGCGCGGTATCAGCATCGGCACGGGCCTGCGCTTCGGCAGCATCTGCTGCCTTATATGCCGCGTCAAGCTCAGAAATAGCCTGCTTGCGGTCAGTGGTCTCTTTGGCGATGGCAGCGGCGTTTGCCTGCTCTGCGGCCTTTGCACGGGCAATCTCAGCGTCCAGGCTGGCGGTCAGGTCGGCAACGTTGGATTCAACAGTATCCAGACGTTCGCCCCATGCCGCCATATCCTTTTCCCACTGAATGACCTTTTCGTTCCAGCCGTTAATCAGGTCGGTGAAATGCTCGTTGTCTTTCTGGAACTGCTCAACCAGACGGGACAGGTCAAGCACGGTTTTCTTCAGGTCTGCGAACTGTCCGTTATAGTCGGATGTCTTGACCCAGTACTTGGTCTGTCCTTCCGGGTACGGGGGCAGCTGTGCGCCCTTCGGCACATAGCACTTAGAGGTGTAGCAGTCGCCGTTATGGATGACAATGGTCAACGGCTCATACTCGCGCTCATCGTTCCACTCCACGGGGTCGGCAAAAATGGGCACATACCGTGCACCAATATACATGCTCGTGCCGCCCTTGAACGGCGGCGGGGGGCACGGGTGCGGATGCGGGGGGCATCCGTGCGGATGGCAGCAGTCACCACCCGGTGCGTGAGGGGCGCACGCAATGGGGAAATCATTGCAGTTACAGTTTGCCATAATGAAAAATGCTCCTTTCTCAGTAATAAACTACCAGATGCCCATATCCCGGTTTATCGGGGTCAAGCAGGGTATCAAAGTGCAGAAATTCCCAGCTTGCGGGGATATAAGCGACAAAATGCCCGTTGTCGTCAAGGCCAAAGAACACAAACCGCACCATCTGATAAATGATATCGGTCATGTTGGTGTTGACCCATTCGATAAACGTATCTTTGGTGAAATCTCCCGCTTTCAGCTTTGCGAACAGCTGGCATGTCGCTTCCTTCAGCTGCGCGGTCAGGGTATCCAGACCATCAAGGCGGGTATCCTGCCCGATGTCATGCAGCCGCAAGGATTCGGAATTGGTAAGGGCCTGCTTGAGCTGGTTCACCAGCCAATACAAGTCATACTGGTAATGATCGCCGGGTGCAGCATACGGGGGCGATGTTTGAAAAATAAATGGGGTGCTGATATCGGTGCTCTTCGTTTCGTCAGCCATAAGCTACTCCTTTCATAAAATCCCCCGCTTGCGCGGGGGTCGGTCAGTTAGTGTTTGCCGTTCAGCTGCGCAAGCAGGGCGTCAGCCTTGAGCGCATTCTGGGTGAAACTGTTGTTTTTCCACCACGCCACCAGGGCGGCACCGATGGTAAAAGCAGCAGAGACCAGCTGGGTGATTGCTTCATCCTCAATGGGCAAGGGGGAATGCCCCGTCACAGTGAGGACCTGATTGATGATAGCCAGTGCAAGGATAATAGTTCGTGCAATGGTACCTGCGGAAATATTCAGCTTATCCATAATTAAATCTCCTTTCTGGATTGCTGCTCTAAATCATCTATTCGATGATTTGCGACTTTGATTTGCTCTTCAATGACGGGGATTTTTTCAGCAAAGGAATTGTGTTTGCGGACTTCCCGGGTCAGCTCTTCAATCTTTACGTCTGTGACAGCTTGTGATTTACTGTTAGCAATCAGGACACCCGCAAGGGTGACAATTCCAGATACAAGGGCGGCAATAATTGCGTCCACGGTATCGCCCCCTTAGTACACATCCAGACAAAACTTCGCGTGGTAGTCGTTGGCGATTGCCATGTACACGTCAAACAGAACGGTTTCGCGCTCCGCGTCAATCATCTGTTGTGTGGTGGTAACGCCGATATTACCCTGTTTAATCCAGCCATGGTTGTACATGTCTGTGACCTTCTCTTTACCCACCTCTTTGGCATCTTCGTGCCGGATATCGTGGGCCTGCGTTTTTGTATCGGTCGTGCCTTTGGTCGTGCCGTCCGTCTGGCTCCCGGTGGTCTGGTCTTCGTGCCCGTGGGTCTCTGTGTCAGACGTGCCGGTAGTGGTCGTGGTCGAATTGGCTACAGTGGTGGACGTCCCGGTAAAGTCGGTGGTCTCTTTATGCTCTCCGTTTTCGGTGCTTTTAAAGGTCTCCTCTGCTACGGTGTGCGTCTGGTCGTCTGGCTGGTAGTCAGGCGCGTTCTCCGGGCTGATGTCTCGTGTTACAGTCTGGTCAAGTTTTTTCGTGCTTTCCGTGGTCTTTTTGTCCGTGCCTGCAACGTCCGTCTTGTTGGCGGTCGTGGTGGTGCTGGTATCGTCTGTGATAGACTTTCCTTCGGTCTCCGTATGCCCGGTTCCTGCTGTTTCGTTGTGCAGCTCCGTGCTGCCGGTCTCGTGATAGTCTCCGGTCGTCACCTGTCCCACGGTCTGCCCGCTCTTTCCGCGATTGATGGCGGTTCTGTCCTGCGTGGTATCGCGGTCAGTGGTGCGGACATCAGTAGTTCGTTCCTGAACGTCAGTGTTCCAGATGGGGTTATACTTAAGCTGTGTAGTGCTATAGAGCTTTTCCCAGATGGGCATACTCTCCTGCACCCAATACCGGATTGCATCCACCATCCAATAGGGGTCAGGCCGGTATAAAGGTGCAAGCCCATGCTCCCGCATGATGATATGGATAGCAAGGTCTCTATCCATGCCAACAGGCACTTTGAAATCACGGAAGAGGCCTTCCGGGATATTGCAAAGGAGACGGCACGCGCGGTCGATAGCGTCACTGTTTTGGTTCGTGCTGTTCTGGTTCGTCATGCTCCCCCAATACATCGGCATTATCTGCACCCCCCTCTCTCAGCTCTGGCGGTTCGTTGATTTCGATAGAAATTTGTGTTCCATACATATCATTGCACACTTTCACCGATTCGTCAAGAGAAATTTTCCAGACTTCCCTACGGTTGTACGTCTCGGCGTCCGCGCTGGCGCTCTCGTTTGTCACAAGCCGTTCTTTCTTATCGGGCTGCACCCGAATTCCCAGCTCCCTGTAAAAGTCCTGCAGCGTCTTGCGTCTCAGGTCGTACAGGTCAGGCAGGATAAAGTTTTTCGACAAATCGCGGTCAAACTGCATGATAGGCAGCTGATACGGCGTGTCGGTCTTGCTCATAGCGGGTTTTTGCAGCTGCCCGTTTACTACTATGGCGGGTTTGCCGTTTTCGAGTTGTTCGAAAATGGTTTCCAGCGTGCGGCGGTCTTTGTCGTCTTTGGCAATAGCAGCATAAGCAAATCTGCTGTTTACAACGGCCTGCCGGATTGATACTTCTAACTGTTGCATTTCAACGGCGTATTTCTCGATGATATCCCAGACCCCGCGATAGTCGGGTGTCAGCTTGATAACAGCGCACTCTGTGCCGATTTCAAGAGGTCTGTCAAACTGGAAAAAGGGGGTCTGTACCATCATGCCGCGCGGCTGGAACTGCAGACCAAAGCCGGTAGGCGCACCCGGCTGCACCACAAGGCCGTATGTTTTGGAGTTGAACACAACGGCATATCCCATGCGCAACAGTTGGTAAAGAAACGCGTCATAGTCCCAGCCGATTTGCCCCGGCCCTGCTTCCGGCAGACCATGGATTTTATACAATGCGCGCATACGCTGGAAGAACGACCGCTCCCAGTAGTTGAGCACGTCCGTGCTCAAAGACGGGGGACGAAACCCGCCGCACGCCTGCGTGTCATAGTTCCCTTGATAGCACTGATACATGGTATCACCTTTCCTTTCTTATTCAATAAACACTCCGCCGTCCATGGCGGCATTGATGTATGCGGTTTCTGCGCTGGTCGCCATAGGTGCAGCGACTGAAAAACCACGAGTTTGGCAATATCCTGCAGCGGGGGTGTCGATTTTCATAACGGGGTGTCCGTACATGCTTTGAAAATTTGTGTCGTCCGTGGGCGGGTAGTAAAGCAGGGTCAAACACGCTTCCATAGACTGCAGCGCCGTTGCGTTTCCGGTCATGCTGCCTGCACACTGCGCAACGGGGGGAATCATCTGCATCACAGCGCCGCCCAAAGACTGCATTGCAGCCCCCATATTTTTACTAGCAGCAGACGGGCTTTTAACCAGCTCCCCGTGAATAGGGCCGATATCAATAGGAAAGCTGGCTGCGCTGCTCAGTGCACCACCGCCCACCTGTAAGCCTATGCCAATAGCGCCAATGGTCGCCGCAGCCTGATTGCCGGTCAGGCTGATATTGCTTGCACCAATAGCATACTGCGATGCAATATTAGCGCTGCCCACATATACCGTGTACGTGCCTGCATCCACCTTGACAGAAATATTGCCGTCAAGGAAAGAACAACACCACGTAACGGTCAAAGCCGCCACGTTGTTCACCTTATCGACAGGGATTGACACAGTTCCGATGAACGGCACATACAGAAGCATCTGGCAGTTCAACCGCTTCCAGTCCGACACCGGCCACGGAATCGGAATAACGGTTTCACGTTTGATTTGAGAATGCCCCATGACGCCGCCAGAAACGCCGGTGTCAAAGTCACCCAAAAAGACATTTTGATTGCTCTGCGGGATAACACTTGCCTTAATAGGAATCCAGATGCAGGAGCGAATGCAATCCACAGCTGCGCCACCGTACACAAAGTTCTTTGCAAGGTACTTGATAGCCTTATCCGTGGAACTGTCTGCACCGCTGTAAGTTTCCGTGGTGCTGCCGATACGGGAAACAACGCCACCTTTTGAATCCAGCATCGGCGGATATGTGTCCACCGTGTTAACCTGTGTTGTTTTGGTCTGCACGTCAGAAATCATCTGCCCAAAATCGGCGGTGATATCCTGCTGAATGCTATCAATCAGGCGAGAAAGCGCCGTCTTGTTCATGACATAGGTAGTAACACCGGAACTTTTGCCAACTGCCGACAGGATGAAAGCACCCTGCGTGCTGTCGATGCATTCATCCGTTACATCAAGCGCCACGCTTGATACAGTCGGACGCTGTGCCACGTTCTGGCGGCTATCCTGCACGCGATAGCTGTCGCCGGATGCATCGAACTTGTTGTGACCGTATACGATATACGCTTTAGTTTTCTTGATATCGTCTGCAAAGGTCGCAAGTGCATCAATGGCACAGGAGAATTGCCAGTTGTTGGCGTTCAGAGCAGTAATGTCCTCAATCCAGTAATAGGCGTGCGTTTCTTCGATGTAACAGTAGTTATACTGCGGCGAGATATTCAGACTGTTCAGCCGCACGTAAAATACCGGTGCTTCCATGCTGCAGGCCCGTTTCATGTAAAATGGAAACTCATCCGGCAGCTCAGATAACGGGATGCGTTTTGTGCTGTTGAGACGCTTCGATACTTTGCCCAGATGCGCATGATATCCATGTTCAATACCTTCGTTATGGTCTGCCATATAATAACCTCACTTTCCTTTAAAATAAAACAGGGGCGGCGGTGCGCCGCCCCTGTACATTCAGTTTGTAGGGGTTATAATAGAACCTTTTACGGTTCATCGGACATGAACATCAGGATTGCGTTCTGCGTGGGGTTCTGCGTGTAGTTCATTTTCCAGTGATGCTCAGTGTTGTAGTATTCACCGGAAATGTTGAACGGGGTAGTGTACACGCTATCCTGATAGTAGGTAGTCGCCATGGCCTTGCGGTCGTACAGCAGGCCCACGACATAGGACAACTCGACAGCACCACCCGTCACCTGTTTGCCGGTGTTCACATCGAACTGTGACGGGATGCAGGAAATGGCGGGTTTGTCGTTGATGTTCTGCCAGAAATCGACACCTTCATAGTTGCCGAAACTCAGATAGCCCGGGCCAAAGATGGCAGGATAGACCCAGCTGCGCGCATCGTTGATAAGGGGCTGATACAGCAGCAGCTTCTGTTCGCTCTTCGGGGTGTGCCGCAACAGGTGCAGCGTGTTCCCGCCGTCATCGGTACACACGGGGGTCTGATGATACAGCACACTGCTGTTCTCCATCAGGCTGCTGGTAGTTTCCAGCCACGACACGAAAAAGGAGAGAAATTCCTGTAGATGGGCGGTCAGCAGGTCATGCGTGGTGTAGGTCGTACCACGGGCCGCGTTGAAAGCCTTGGTCAGATTCACATGGCATTCATCGTGGTCAGAGTTGTACAGTGCACCCATAAAGTTGATGACCTGTGCCCGGTTTTCTGCGGTTTTCCACCGGGCGATGTCGTTTGCGATTTCGGTGGTCATGGCCGCAAGAAACGCGCTGAATTCGCTTTCGCTGGTGAATGCAGTCTTGAGCTGGTTTCTGAAAGTGGTGTAACGCTGGTTCAGCACCTTCTGCCCACCATAGAAAATTTCCAGCGGATAGCGCTTCTTGATTTTGTACATGTCCACGCTGTTGCCGTCCACCAGAATGTCGTTGTTCTGCGCGGTGTTGACAAACTTCGACTCATCGAAATCACCAGAGAAGAAAGCGATTTCGCGGACGAACAGACCCCACTCCTGCCGGTCGGTCTCGATGCTGGTAAACCGGCCCGCATAGGAGCGGCTGGAAATGACGGTACGCGCAATCATATTAGAAAGCGCCTGCAGGGTTCCTTCCATGCTCTGGTCAAGACACATCTGCCCTACCTGAATGAAACTCGCCGTGTTGACGGCCTGAATGGTCGCGGTCTGTCCGGTCACTTCCTTAACCAGCGCGTTGGCAATGGTATAGATATCGGTCGGACGGAACACGCTCATGCCTTTCAGCTCAGGCATGTTAGTGCGGGATTTTGCCATTGGTTAGCTCCTTTCTGCCGTCACTTCACGGCGTTAAAGTCGGGACTTGCAGGCGCTTCGGCAGGCTGCACCAGCCCCAGAATGATATCTTCCACACTGGTAACAGGAGCAGGATTACCCACCGTGCCAGCGGTCGGAACGCTCTTAGCGTTAATGGCGGCAGTAAGGTCTGCAATCTGCTGCGCCATTGCCGCCATAGGGTCAGGGGTCACAGGCTGCTGTGCTGCAGGAGCGGCAGCGGGGGCCGCGCTCTGTGCCGGGGCCGTGATAGGCTGGCCCTGCTGTGCGCGTTCCATTGAAATCATCTGCTGCACCTGCTGTGCCGTGAATCCCATCTTACCCAGAGCCAGAATATCATTGATAGTCATAAAATCATCCTTTCCACCGGCTGGAGCCGGTTCTTACATCTACGTGTGTAAAAGTCTTATAAATGCCAATGCCGCCGCTGTTTCCTAAGAATATCTCAGCAATTGCAGCGACTTCGGCGGGGGTCTTTGTGCGGACAGGCCGATGCATTTTGTCGTAGTGACCTACCCAGATATCTGCAGCCAGCCCATAAAGGTGCTTGCTGTGGGGTGCGCTGCCTTTCTGCTGCCGGTTCCAGCTCGCAGTACGAAACCCGCTGTTAATGTGTACAGCATCGCCGCACACCTTGCGAATGTTTTCCAGCAGTTCAACAAGCCGGGAATCGACTGCTACAAAGTCCTGTCCATCCTTACACTGAAACTCTGAAAGTCTGAAATGCTCAGACAGCCGGATATTGCCGTCCACACTCATGTAATATACCTTTACCATGGATTCACCCCCTTTCTTGTTTCTGAATGCTCCGACTACTATTGACCTCTTGAAACCTGTTCATTCGGTATGCGCCTGCCGGAACACTCAGAAACGCGGGGGCATGGAAAAGGAAAAGCCAGCCGCGCACCCTTCCGGGGTGTTCCTTTTGTGCGGCTCCCCCGCTCTTTCATGATACACCCGTTAATCTTTAATGTCAAGATAGTTCCGGGTCTTGAGCAGCGCGGGGACAGACGAAAAATCAACTTGTCCTAAGCATATCATCGGCCGCAATTCGGGGTGCACGGCCTGCAGCTGCGTTGCAGCCTGCGGGCTGCTTCCGTAGTGCTCCCGTCCACTATGGGGGCTTTCACAGATATAGTAGTGAAGTTCGTCCATCTGGTATGCGTACAGCCCAGCGAATGCAAACAACGGGGTCATGCCTTTCAGGCTACGGGGGCGCACGTTTTCAAGGTTATTATATACGAACTGATTCTCCATTGCCATTTTGTAGAAGTCGCCTTTTCCTGCCAGATGCTTCATCAGGGCGGTTTGCTTGCGGCGGTCGCTGATGCGGTCACTGTGTGGCATGGCAACGAAAACACCCGTGTCCGTCATGCACCATTCTTTCCCGCTCCTTGACATTTTCGCCACAAGGTCGGTACATCCCAGCTGCTCCAAAATCGGGCTTGAAATGTCAAAGGCGTTGGCAAGCAGCCACATGCGCAAAGGCGGCTTTCCTTCCAGCTCTCTGTTTCCGCACACTGTCACATAGGCATTCAAAAGCGCTTCCCCCTCTGCCTTGCGTTTTGCAATTATCCTCTCAGGGATAAATTCATCAAACACAAGGTCTGAAAACACATTGCCGTTAAAGCCGCGAATGCCTGCAATGGATGGAAGCGCCATCCCAACGGCGCGTTTGTTGCCGATGTGCCATTTCTTCCGCCCGTCTTTGTCCTCTTCGTCCGTGTATTCAATATCCCCGATTGAATAGGAGATTTTACCCGCTTTCAGAATGCCGATATCATAACCCACGGACTGCAGAGCGTTAAACGGGTTTAAATCCGGGTCAGCGGCGATGGCCTGCAATTCGTTCACAGTGCGGCGCATATACAGAAAATACTTGTTTTCGTCAAGCATGTATTTCAGCGTGCCGAACGTTTTACCAACTTGTCTTTTGCCTATGATTATATTGCACCAGCAACCTAAAGCGGCGACAGCCGGGATATTCACCCAACCGCCGCCGGTATACAGGTCAAGCGCAATATCTTTGTTGCGCTTGCTCATAATTTTATACCTCTACTTCGTCCGTGTTTTCATCGTATGCGTTACGAACGGCAGCTTCTACGGCCTGCGCGGCATCTTCGGCAAAGTAGACACGGTAATTGTCGTAGTATTTGCCGTTCTTGCCTTTGTTGGCGCTGGCGGTGATGAACGTGCTCTTTTCTCCCTCAACCAGCCGCATACCGTACAAGTCAATTCCGTACAGACGCAGCGTAAAGGTCAAACAGTTGTCTGCGACCTGCCGCACGTTACGCACAACGGCCTGCAGATTGTGAAGCATTTCCAAGGTGACGCGGGGGCCGTCAGCGGCTTTCTTCGGGGTGGATGCGTTGTTCTTTTTTGCGAATGCCATAATAATTCTCCTTTGTTGTCTGTCAGTTATGTTCCATGTGGAACAATTCTCCTTTGTTGTCTGTCAGTTATGTTCCATGTGGAACAATTTACTTTGCGGTGTTGGCTGCGATGGTGCGCAGCAAATCAATCATGGTGTCCTGCTTCTGCTCGATGGTCTGCAGATGAGAAATTGCGGTTGTCTCGTTCGTCTTGACCTCTGCCAGTTCGTCAACGAAATTCTGGAAGAAATCCGTCAAGGTCTCAAGCAGTGCAGCCAGCTTGTTGTTGATATCCTGCATATGTTCACCCCCTTTCAGAACATCCAGCGAATAAGGAACTGCAGCCCGGCAGGGGTTGCGCGTTCCGGATAAAGCGCCGTGGGTGCTTCCGGGAAAATATCCGCGATGTGATGATTGTACGCTTTCAGGTATGTATACAGGTCTGCCAGAGACCGCTCCCCGAATGCGTGCGGGTCATATGTGGGGGCGAACGGGAAAGCCTGCCGTGCCGCTTCCACCAGCGCGGGGCGGGGCAGCGGCTGCTGTGCGCCCAGATTCTGCACCGCGTTCGTCAGCTGGCCCGTGGGGTCGAATACAAGCCCGATGACGTTACCCGCGATATCTTCCCAGATTTCAACCTTCGTGATACTTGCCATGTTGTTTTCCTTTCTGTCTATTGTGTTGAAACCCTTTTGGTTTCTGATTATATTGTACCACAACGGCAGCGCCGATATGTTAACAAACTATGAACAATCTGTGAAACTATCAACACGTTAACACTGCTAACGCAAGACAGTTAGCACCACCAACAAACAAGCATTTACAAACCCACCACCCCGGAACAACAAAGCAAATCGCTAAACAAATTGCGTTGAGGACGCACAACACCCCACAGCACAGCATAATATCACAAAATTTCATATTGATACCTCACATTCCATTAAAAGGCTACGTTCATCCGATACCCGGTATTCACGTTCGGTCATAACCACCCATGACGCGGAAACCGTGGGTTTTGCAAAGTCTGTCCGTTGACGAATTGGTTCATCATGGTATGCCAGACATTGACCGCCTGCGGGGGATATCAACAGGCCATCCCGCAAGTTGTCAATGCTGCCATTCAATGCCTTTACACCGGCTTTCTTGTTTACTCCTGCAATCGTGCTTTCAATCGTACCGTCAGCATCCACACAAGCATAGCACTTTGCGTGCAGGAACCGGAAAGCCTGCATTCCGTACCGGTCGTGCGGGTGTTCGTCCTCTGCAACGCCAATATAGACTTTACTGCCGTCTTTCTTCTCAACAACACAATCACGCTGCACGCATTGCGCACGAATGACGGCGTTATAGTCGTCAATGGCAGATTGCTTTTCACCTTCAAACTTGCAGCTATCCGTGTCCCAATAAATAACCCTCTCCCAGCCGACACGTTTTAACATGTCCCACAGCTTGAGACGGGACATTGATGCAGTCCAAAGGCCCCACAAGAAAGGAAATTTCTTCTCTTGTGACATTCTGATTTCATCGTCTGTTTTGCCCTGTAAATTCATAGTCCAGCTTTTATGCGTGCATTCCAGCGTGTCGGGGTCGCATCCGTATTCATCACGAACGGTTTTCTGTGCGCACGCGCCAAAAATAGTATTGACGCAGATTTTTGCAAAAGCATAATCTGGACTGCCTTTCTCTGATTCTTTCACACGAAACTTTTCGTAAATCGTTTTACGAAAAGAATCTGGCAAGTAGTCCAGCCGAAACGCCACACTTTCAGCTGCAACTATTTTATCGTAGGTGTACCCATCAATAAACCGCTGGTAATCGTTTGAATCACAGTACCAGAAAAGAGCATCAGCCCCCAAAACTCTGCCGTTATCCAGTTCATCAAGGCCCGACACGTCAGGGCATTTACTGAAAGACACACAGGGGTCAGGGCATTCAGGCTTACACCGGGGATTGATAATACAAAGTTTCGCTATCCAGCCATACCCTGCCTTAATGAATTTCTTCAAATCCTCTTCGGACAAATCTGCGGGCAGTGTCACCGGTGCACCGGCTGGAAATTTCCATAGCAGCTGCTGCGATGGGTGCGCACTCTTGAAATCGTAAGAATTACAATTTGTATAGGTACGACCAGCACGCCAGCGCGTACCGTGGGTATCGCCGCCTGCCATGCAGTGATATGCAAGCGCCATCTGTTCACGGTCAAGCTGCAGAGCCTTAATAGCTGCCATGCATCGCCTATCCGGCATAATTTCCTTGCGTACAGCTTCAATTACCATGCCCGTATTTGTGTACGGAATTGTTGCCTGATTGTACCCGTGTTCTGCTTTCAAGCGCTCAATTGCTTCGTACAGGCCCAACACATCATTGACACAGTACGCAAATTCTGTATCTGTCAGCAACGTATCAGGAGTACGATAAACAGTATAATCAAGGTCACCCGCAAGTTTTGCGTGCTCGCAACCTTCCGTTGCTCTGGCAAGACTTTTTTGGAACAGCTTGAAACTGTCCCTAAATTCTATACCATTGTCAAAACGCAAATACAAGGGCTTGCGGCTTTTCGTGTACAAGCTATCAGCCAGACCCCAACGGGCCGTTAGCAGCTGCATAATATACTGATGCTCATATCCTAAATTATGCACATACAGCACAAGCCGATTCTTTTCATTAACTCCCCATTTATCCACCAGAGTTTCAAGTAGTACTGCCCAATCCTCAAAGTATCGGGGAACAATGACCTCACCGCCTATACAGGTCTGCCAGCTGTAAGCAAAGCCGTCTGTGTCGGTGTTCGTGGTCTCAATATCAAACGTTGCTGTTACATCCAGATAGCTTGACATATATTTCCGGCCTTTGGTGCGCTTGACTTTTCGCGGACACCCAAGGCGCGGCAAATATTCAGCTAAACATTCGCTGACAAGCACGCCTTGCGTTTCTCTCAATTACGTGATTCTCCTTACATAGTCTAGCAGCGCTTGACCTTTTGTCGTCTGGTCGTCCCTGTCTGCCGATATGATATCTTCCAGAACGTCCGAATTGTTACCGGTAATAGCGTCATAAATTTTATCACTATCGAAAAGCTTTTCTACGGCTTTGGTGAAAAATTTCTGCACCGCCATGTCCCATTGCTCTTGTGTGCCTTTGAACCCCCGCTGCACTGCGGTTTGATACCGTGCATCTTTGATTGCTCTTACACCGGTAACGGTGCTTGATTTCATTGTCATAAATTCACGCAGCTGCAAATACTGGTGCTTGAGCGCCGTCCGGTCTGCGCTTTCTTTGGGCCGCTCATTAAAGCGGGGTTTGATTTTGCCCGGCATCTGGCTTTCTGCATACTTGTACGCGCCTGTTTTTGCGGTATTGATAACATCGCTTTTTTCCAATGCACGCAAACGCTGATTTGCTGCTTTTGCAGCCTTGCGAATGACTTTTACAAGCTCCGCATTCGTGAGCCGGTTCGGGTCGGTCGTGTCAGGACTGTAATAGCTCCACGATTGCGGCGCATACTTTGGCAAATGTTTAGCGCTTCGTGCCATTAAAAAACCTTCTTTCTAAAATTTTAATCGTCTCAAACCCCAAAAACCAGATAACAAAAAGTGCAATCAACACCACAAAGCCCAAACATACAGCCGGAAATATACCGAACAAATACAACATATCCAGCAACATTATTGAAACACCTCTATTCTAAATCCGTCCATGGTTTCCGTCAACACGCAATCTGCAGCCCCCGCCAGACAAGTGCGAATGCAGTCATAGAGCTTGCGAATTTCGCGGGGGCCTGCATAGACACGGCTTGACGCACACCACGCGCCTTTAGTGCTCTGATATACATAGATGTGACATACTTTAAATGCCGCCTTGTTTCTTGTGGTCATACTTGTTATATCTCCCTTCATTATGCTGTAAATGCCGTAACGCATTGCGGTATTCTACAAAGCCTTTGTACGATGCATACACCGTCAAGATGTCGTGCTTTTCATCATATCGGGCCGAACGGATTTTGATATTCTGCCCGATATCGCCCAAACGGCTAAAATAGTCGTTCATGATTTCGCCCCCGCCCCACAACACACGACAACGGGTCAGATGGTCGGACGTGCCTAAAGTAAACTTGTGATAATCTTTCAATGTCATACGATTTTCACCTCTTCTGTGTCTCCAGTTTTAATGTTGCGGCGCTTGTACCCGACACACCAGCCAAAGCCGTCATGCGACTTCAGAAACATCCAGTATTCAAAGCGTCCATATACTACATGGTGCTCTTCGTTCAAGAATCGAATGTACTCAACTGGCAATTTAACTATTTTCTTCTTGTACACTCTCCTTTTCTATGCTTATTATACCACAGTGCGGGTGCAGAGATGTTAACAAATCATGAACAATTTGCACGTTCGGCATTGTGCACAAAAATGCGTGAGATATTGGGGGAAAATTCGGCGCGCTTTAGCACTTTAAAGCAGTAAAGATTT
>OGGK01001473.1_pt1 | contig 15088 bp, 19 predicted proteins | sample 1571171 | NCBI WGS metagenome assembly OGGK01 (sample SAMEA2581958, study PRJEB24529) | metagenome | biome: Human gut stool | place: China | collected 2011 | reverse complement strand
TTTAATTTTTAATGATTCAGCAGCCTGCTGATTCCCTTTTCCTGATTGCTGATATGCTGATGAATCACGGTCTTTGCAACCGGTACATTCTTATCACGGATCTGCTTGATAATATCATTATGTTCACTGATAATAATAGAATGTGTTCTCGCATCTTTTACATATTCCAGACGGTAACGGTACATCTGTTCCCGCAGATTATTGATAATCTGTATCAGACGCGCGTTATTTGTCATAGAATATAAAATATCATGGAACTTCACATCCGCTTCTACAATATTCACGGCATCCTTTGATACGATTGCAGATTCAAAGACCTTATTGGCACACTTTAATTCTTCAATCTTTTCATCGGTTACATTTTTAATGGCAAGTTCTACGACCAGTTCCTCTAATGTAGAGCGCACTTCCAGCACATCCTTCATATCCTTTTCCGTGATGTGGGCAACCTCAGCACCCTTTCGCGGAATCATGATAACCAGTCCTTCCAGTTCAAGCTTGCGGATGGCTTCACGAATCGGTGTTCTGCTGACCCCCAGCTTTTGTGCCAGCTGAATTTCCATAAGACGTTCTCCCGGCTCCATTTCACCTCGTAAAATTGCCTGTCTTAATGTATTAAAGACAACATCTCTTAAAGGAAGATAATCGTTGACATCCATCTTTAATTCGCCTTTCATCTGTCTGATCCTCCGTTCTTTATATAATGATTAATTAAAGTTCTCTGTAATATATACCTGTCTGGCATCGCCTTTTTCCTTTAAAAATGCCTGGCACGCAAGCGTGGTCTGCTCATCCGGGAAAATACCAAATACAGTCGGTCCGCTTCCGCTCATCATTGCGTTAATTGCCCCGTGGGAGAGCATATCCTGCTTAATTGTTTCAATCACCGGATATAACGGCACAGTTACATTTTCAAGGACATTGCCCATAGACTGCGCAATCCGCACAACGTCCTGTGCTTCAATTGCCCGGATAATTCCGTCAATATCAGGGTGCTTTTGTATACCGCCCATATCGAGCTGTTCATAAACCAGCCTGGTGGATACATTAATCTGCGGTTTTGCAATTAAAATCCACATATGCGGTACAGGTGTGATTCGTGTAAGCTTTTCTCCGATGCCTTCTGCCAGTGCCGTTCCCCTCATGACACAATACGGAACATCTGCGCCTAAGCGCACCCCCAGTTCCATCATCTTTCCCATAGAAAGATTCAGTCCAAACAGCCTGTTCACACCAAACATCGTCGATGCCGCATCCGTACTGCCGCCCGCCATGCCTGCCGCAACCGGAATAAACTTATTCAAATCCACGGAAACGCCACCCGGAAAGTGGTATTCATCTTTTAATAATTTGATTGCTTTATAAATCAAGTTATTTTCGTTGACCGGCAAAAATGCAAGATTGGACGTGATACGGATTTCCTCTTCGGGAATCTTTGTCAGAATCAGCCTGTCGTAAATGCCAATCGTCTGCATGACCATGCGCACTTCATGATAACCGTCTTCGCGTTTTCCCAAAACATCCAGCCCTAAGTTAATCTTTGCTCTTGCCTTCAATCTAATACTATCCATGATTTTCTCCAAATTGTTTCTTGTATGTTGTATACACAGTTTTATTATATAAAATCAACTTTTTAAATGCAAGTAATATTTATCAGATTGCTTCTTTGTTTCTGCGGTATTTATTAGGTGCTATGCCCTTAATTCTACGGAACGCATCCCCAAAATAATTGCTGTCGTTAAAACCGCACTCAAATGCAATATCCGTAATAGAATGATTCGTTTCAAGTAACAGACGGCACGCATTTTTAATACGGACATTCACAAGGTATTCTTTAAACCCAAACCCGGTTGCCTGCTTAAATTTCTTTGACAGATAGGAACGGCTGATATGAAACCGCTCTGCCATATCATCAAGCGTTATTTTCTTATCGTAATGCTCATAAATATAGGTGGCAATCTCCTGCATCAGCTGATTATCCACATCAATTTCCTTATAGACATTATTCTCGTACTGCTGACAACGTATCATAAACAGCAAAAGCTCGAGCAGTCCCGCCTGGATAAATGCAGGCGATAAAATATCCTGTCCTTCACTTTCAAAAAGCAGCTTATTTAAAAGGGCTTCAATGTAATCACGCCGCTTGCTTGGAATTGAAATCACACCGGTTTTTAAACTCTTTGATACAATCTCATCGCCAATAAGACTTCGTATCCAGTTTAATTCCTCCTCGCGGAAGCTTAACACATACCGCTCCACCGGTATCTTTCCGTGAAAGGTACTTCTGTGAATGTCCCCCGGCGGAATAATAATCAAATCGCCCTTTGAAAGCTTATAAATACTGTGATTTACAAAACAGGTACACTCCCCGTTGATCAGATAGGTAATATCATAAAACGGATGTACATGCGAGGTTTTCATCTGAAATCCTGCTTCTCTTGTAATTCTGTCAATTTTAAAATCAGTCGGCATGTCATTTAAAATACTAAAATCCACCGGAATGTTCTCTGATTTGTTTTTTTTCATACAATCCGCTCCTTTAAAACAATTTTTCTGTATTTATTGCATTTTTAAACGATATTTTCGTAGAAATTACTGTTTTTTATGTTACTATTTATATAGTCACAAATTATCTTTGCGTTGTCAAGATGATTTTTATGTTTTTAGGACAAAGGAGGGGCTTATGTCAAAACCTTTAAGCGCGGACAGGCGCAATATGATTCTGAGCGGAAATCTGATACAGGCAATTTTAATGCTTGCCATTCCGGTCATGATAAACAGCTTTATCCAGTCAATGTATAACTTAACGGATACGTTCTGGCTTGGAAGAATCGGAACAGAATCACAGGCAGCAATCACGCTTGTCTCCCCGATTCAGAATATTTTAATAAATTTTGGTACCGGGCTTACAACCGCAGGTGCAATTTTAATTTCACAGTATCTCGGTGCAAAAGAAGACCGTCAGGCAAACAGCATGGCAAACCACGTATGCTTGTGTTCCCTGCTGTTTTCACTGGTCTGCGCCGCCGTCTGCTGGTGTATTACACCGGGTATTGTCGGCTGGTTAGGTGCCGAAGGAAATATTTTTTTGTACGGAATTTCATATTTACGCATTGTAGTACTTGACTTACCATTCCTTTTTATGATAAATATATATACAGCGGTTAAACAATCGCAGGGTGACACGGTTCATCCAATGCTTTTAAATGTACTGGGTGTATCTGTAAATTTGATACTGGATCCGTTATTTCTGATGAAATTCGGCTGGGGAATCAGTGGTGCAGCACTGGCTACACTGCTTGCAAAGATTCCGAGTGCTGTTCTGGCACTGTATGTATTAACCCGCAAGGGTCAGCTGATTCAGATTAATTTTAAAGGATTCCGTTTTGAAAAGACAAAAATGCTTTCGATTCTGAAAATCGGTCTTCCAACGGCAATCGGTGGAAGTACAATGCAGTTTGGTTTTCTGCTGATGACAAAAAATGTCAATGCATACGGAACAACCGCTACAACTGCTTATGGAATCGGCAATAAAATAAACAGCATTATTACCATGCCTGCCAACGGTATCGGCTCAGCCATATCGACCATTGTCGGGCAGAATTTCGGAGCCGGTAATATTAAACGTACCGATAAATCTTATCACATCGCATTACGGATTGGAGCCGTTTTCTTATTTGTATGCGGCATGATTTTATCCAGACGTTTCATTGCCGAGCCAATCGTCCGCTTCTTTACTTCGGACGATGCAGTTGTCCCGCTTGCCACGGATTTCTTATCCATCATGGCACTCTGCTGCTGGACAAACGCATTTTATAACGTAACCCAGGGATTATTTCAGGGTTGCGGGCATACGATGATAACAATGATGGTTGATGCGTCCCGTATCTGGGTATTTCGTTTTCTTACCCTGTGGGTGTGTGCTTCACTCCTGCATATGGGCGTTGAAAGTATCTGGTATGCCGTAGTAGTAAGTAATGCGACTTCCGCATTGATACTCTACATTTTATATTGGACAGGTATTTGGAAACACCGCACTGTAAAGATTGAAAAAAGTGCAGAACCGGACCCGTCTACAACTTAATTAGCCAGTTTCCCCTATTTCGATATATCCCCGTTGGCGCATCCCCCCTCAGCGCTGGCGGGGATTCTTTTTGTACTTATATATCCCAAAATAGACCTGTACCACAAATACAAAACGCAGGAGGCAGCCCCATAGGGCGTACCTCCTGCTCCTCTCCCGGGCTGCCACACTCCTCACAGATTTTTATATCCGCACGACGAAGTCAAGTAACACGTTGAGGAGTGCGGATATAAAAATCCATCACCGTATATAATTCGTCTTCACCTTCGCCTCTGCCTCCGGCACTGCCACACCATTGTTCTTTCCGGCTTCGATGCATTTTAACAGCCATGCCATATTCCGACCTAAAAGGCGCATCGTCTGTAAACCTTCTTTATCCTGACAGACTTCTTCCGGTGTATTGCCATGCACCATATTCCAGTAATTTGATGAAACAACCGGCATCTGCGCAATCGTAAAATACTTGTTTAACTGGTCAAGTGCCGCAGTTGCGCCGCCGCGTCTGCAGCTGACTACTGCCGCACCCGGTTTGTGTGCCATTGGATAACCTGCATAAAACAGTCTGTCAAGGAATGACGTAATCGCCCCTGAAGCCGCCGCATAGTGTACCGGTGAACCGAATACAAAACCGTCTGCATCCTTTGCCTTTAAAATTGCTTCATTTAAAGTATCGTCATTGTATACACACTGATGATTTCCTGTCTTTGCACAGTAACCACAGCCCATACAGCCCTTTACCGGCGCTGTTCCGATATGAAAAATTTCTGTTTCCACACCGTTTCTTTCAAGTTCATCTGCCACCTCTTTTAAAGCCGTATATGTACATCCTTCTTTCTTCGGACTTCCGTTGATTAATAAAACCTTCATAATTCCTCCATTTCTGCCGTTCTGACATCTTTGATTTTGTAAATTTGTAAACAACTGTATTTTACCAATACTATGCGGGAAAGTAAACGGATTATGACAAAATGCTTTTGGATAAATTATTACAGATTCCTCTCTATCCGCTTGATTTTTTTCCTGTCCTGTCCGATATATTAAATAGAAGCAAAAATACTGCAAATGCGTCGCCACGGAGGGCAGTAAAATTTATACCACGCACACCCGGTATGAATTTGAGCAGCGAAAAGGTGTGCAGAAATGAGGTTTATAATGAGTTTAAATGGAATTAATGCAGGTTATGCAGCTACTGCTGCAACAGCGATTGAAAAGGTTCAGAAAGCAGATAAGGCAACAGCTTCTTCTAAAGAATCCGCTTACAAATCCGAAGCCGGTGCTACCTACGAAACAACCGTCAGTGCTTCTTCTAAACAGACAAAAAATGCCGCACTGGTTGCCCAGTTAAAAGCTGATTCAGAAAAACGTTCTGCACAGATGCAGTCCCTTGTTACACAGATGTTTAAAAAACAGGGTATTGCTATTGGTACAGCCGATGATATGTGGAAAGTCCTTGCAAGCGGCAAATTTACTGCCGATGCTGATACGATTGCCCAGGCAAAGGAAGACATTTCCGAAGACGGCTACTGGGGTGTTAATCAGACTTCAGACCGTATTTTTTCATTTGCACTTGCTCTTTCAAACGGTGATGAAAAGCAAATGGAAAAAATGGTAAAGGCTGTTGAAAAGGGATTTTCTCTTGCAACCAAATCATGGGGTCAGGAGCTGCCTTCTATTTCAAGCGATACACACAGCGCTATTATGGATAAATTTGACAATTGGTTTAAGGAAAACGGCTCTACTGCCACAACTGCCGATTTGCTCAAATAAATCACACTTTCAGGCTATGTTTTACGGCAATGCCGCTTCGCATTAAAGATTACCGGCAGCATTTTCAGATATATCTTTTTTCATAATTCATTGTTGAAAATATATCTGTGATGCTGCCGGAATTTTTTTATTGTTTTTGCTATCACTGTAAAGTCTGCTTCAATTTTCCTAAAAACATCAGTACTGTAATCATGATTAAAATAATCTTGATGTATAAACACACGCCATAAAAGACACCGGAAATATCCATTACAAGAAATGCCATAATAAATGCCGAATAAATAAGAATACTTTTCCATTTATACCGTTGCATTTCTTCACCGGTCAAAGGCTTATTCTTATTTTCAACCGGCGCAATGGCTGCCATGGCAATATATGCCCCAAGCAGTATCAGCCAGACAGCTACTTTTACATCTCGCTGTCTGCAAAATGTCCATATACCAACAGACAGCAGATAAGTCAGCAAAAATGCCATATTACACCGCACATATGTATCTGCATGATAGCCGCCTGTATACTGGCGCACCAATATAAATACCGCAAGAAACACCACTCCACTCCATACTTTTCCAAGTCCTATACTTAGTCCCAGAACCAGTACAATACCTATCAGACTTGAAATCAAAAGTTCTATCCCATATACATAAATTTCCTTCTTCTCTTTATCAGCCACATTTTGTATACAAAAAATATCTGCTGTTTTCTGCGCAATTTTATGTATCATTCTCCCTCTCCTTCTTTATTCTATTAATATAAATTTTATACTTTATAATTCTACATTTTCCTTAATCAGCACAGTTTTGCATACAAACAACGAATCACCTTCACTCCGGTATTCGATTGTGCCATGATATTTTTTTACTATTTCCCGTACATTTTCAATGCCGTACCCATGCACTGCCTTTTCTGTTTTGGTCGTCTTTAACTGCGGATTGGTCTGCATGACATTTTCTTTGGTGGAATTGTAAAATTCAAAATACAGACAGGTATCGTTTCCGCAGATTGTAATGCTGATATACGGATTTTCCGCCTGACATGCCGCTTCCACCGCATTTTCAAATAAATTACCTGCCAGGATATAAACGTCCCTGTCCGGTATGCCGTCAATACTGCCTGTAACCATACATTTGACATCAATTCCTTTTTCTTTACACCTGCTGATATTCCGGTTTAACATATAATTTAATACCGAATTTTTTGTATACAGTATCTGTTCTGACATGATATGCTCCTCTACATTTAGTTCCGATAAATAGGAAAGCGCCTTTTCCTGCTCACCGTTTTGCAAATAGTCCTGTATCAGATTGAGTACCCTTTTCATTTCATGACGGTTTTTCTGTGTCATCCGGTAACGCTGGTTAATTTCTTCAATATCTGCCTTCTGCTGTTCATAACTTCTTATCAGCAATTCACTTTTCAATCTTTCACGATACTGCTTATTTTCATATTTCATCATGATAAACACAATCAGATTCACCACAATCATTCCACCGGTGATTAGTCCCGCCTGTAAAATGTCGCGCCGCCCTGTAACCGGCTGGCTGAGTATTGCCGTAACAACCACAATGGAAATTAATGGAACACTCAATACACCCAGTGTAAATTTTAAATCGTAAGTATCTATCAAAATATCCTGAAACCGGATAAATGTCCCTATAAAAATGCCTAAAAGCAGCTGGGTGAAAAGCATTGCCGCCATTTTCTGTGCCGAAGCACCCTCTACGAGTTCTACATATCCCACATTCCATATCAGTCCTGCGATGCTTCCGCTGATAATCGCCGCAGCCACTGAAAACATCAGAATGACCACATTGCAGATACACTTTTCAATCCAACCTTTTTCACAAAATACGAAGCTGAGTACCCCTGTTACCAGCAGCGTTAATAACACTCCGTAATTTTCAAATGATGTGAAAAATGTCTGTATTTCAAGATATACGAAAAATACCGTCACAAAAACGAGAATTGCTGCTTTTTTCTGGAATTTTCTCTTAATTCCGAGGCAGTGTATCAGAAATGCCGTTATCATTCCACTTTGCAGTAAATTAATAAATGAATCAAAGACTGTCATAATTTTCCCTTCTAATGCAGCATTTTGTATGCAAGCCACCGGCTTTTGAGCATACTGATTTTGTCTGCACTTACTGCAAATTCGTAGTTCTCATGCAGCCGTACCGTTTTCCCCTCAATCGCTGTAACATATTTCAAATGTACCATTCTCCCGCGACTTATTTTCACAAAATCCTGTGCTTCCAGCTCATCTTCAACCCGCATTAGCTTATCCCGCACGCGGATATTTTCGTCCGCCAGCAGTATCACCATATCATGTCCGTAAATTTCCACCGCATAGACTTTATACAACGGAACTTCCACGACTGCCGTCCCGCCGCCAAACACAAACCGGCTGTATTTCTGCCCGATGAAGCGCCGGATTTCCTGCCCTGCAATTTGCAAATCGTCCTCTGCATGGCTTTTTCTGATAAACCCCAGCGGTCTGCATACAAAGGCTTCTGTGATATAATGCTCATAATTGGTCATGTATACAACCGCCAGTTGTGAATCCTGCATACTTAACCTGCGTGCCACCTGAAATCCTATGGTATCACCAAACTCAATATCCATAAAAACAATATCAATTTTATCTTCACGATAACATTTTAAAATCTGTTCCTGATTCAGATAAATCACACACTCAACCGGCTGCGGCAGATGAAAGGTCTGTAATATCAATGCCTTCATTTTTTCTGCATACACTTTATCATCATCACATATTGCAAATCTTACCGCTGTTTCCTGCATTTTTAATTTCCCCGTTTATTATAATTTATTTAAGCTGTACCCATTCCGCATTTAAAATATCTTCTTTCTTTATATAACAGATTGTATCCAGTTGTTTTATAAAAAGATACTTTTCATCTCCAAAATAAACTCCTGTACAGTCTTTTCCGCAGTCTATTTCCCTGATTAAATTAAAATTCCTGTCATACACGTAGATTACTCTTTCTATTCGGCTTGCTGCGTCTGTCATACTTCCCATTCCGGCATTATCCAAATAAAAATACTGACCGTCATAAGAAATACCGGCAACAAGTATATTTTTATCTGCCTGTACTTCTAAAGTTTCTTTTTGTGTTTTAAAATCATAAACATACAATCCCGTACCACTTTCAAAATAAACCAATGTATCTCCCAACACAAAATAATCCGATACCTGCTTGTCAATTACTTTTTCCGCTATGCCATTTCCGTAATCATATCTGTATAACCGTTCATCGGCATAATGCGTTTTACTATCCATATCCAGCCGATATTCCATTACAATAAAATACAGATAACCGCCAAAATCTCTTGCTCCTGTAATCGCCGTACCAACTCCACTGTATTCATAGACTGTTGACACTGCATAATCCCCTATTGATATTTTCTTTATTTCCTGAACATGATTTTCACTTCCTCCGGCATTTCCCACGCTATCATACGCATAAATATCATTTTCATGAAAAACCAATGAAACAGACGAAAATTTGTCCATTGCAAATAAAGCGCATACATCTTCCCTTCCGCTTCCGTCTGAATCTATTTTACACAAATAGCCCATCCCCTCTTTCTTATGGATTACATATAAAAAATCTTTATAGTAATATACCGTTCCAAATTGATATGCCTCTCCTGAAAGTACCGCTCTGCACGCATCCGTTTTATGGGTACATTCCGGCAGTGCGCATAACACAACTCCATTTTCATTTTCTACCTGTGTATAATACAATCTTATCTTTCCGTCTGCATCATATTGTGTATAATAATATCCTCCATTTCCAGCCGCAATGTGATGTGTGTCTGTATTCCAGCTACTTTGCGTGTCCGTTACACCGTCTTTAATTTCCGGTGCTGAATGATCGTTTTTAAATACATATACATATGTGGCAATTCCCCCTAAAAATACTACCGCCACCACAATGGCTGCTATAACCGCTATTTTTTTCTTTTTCATACTTTTTATTCCAGTTCTTTCCACTCCTATGCCGTCAGAATGTCAGCTTTAACATCAATCCGTCACCCGCAAAATCTCTCCGCCGTCAATTTCATACACAATTTTACAGCACGCTTCCACCTGCTGTTCTATATGGCTGGTCATCAGCAGTGTTCCGCCGTTTTCAACAAATGCTTTTAAAATGTCTTCGACCTTTTTTACTGACTTTTTATCCAGTCCGTTCATCGGCTCGTCTAAAATCAACACCTGCGGCTTTTCCATCACTGCCTGCGCAAGTCTTAACTTCTGCTTCATTCCGACAGAATATTTTCCAACCTTTTTATTTCTGTCTTCATATAAATCAAATTGTTTTAAAACCTCTATAATCTCCGGTTCTGAAATTTTCTTTTGAATTTCCGCAAGAATTTTTAAATTTTCAAGACCGGACAAACTGTTTATAAACTCCGGTTCTTCGATGACAATTCCGGCATCATCAATAAAATCCTGCTCTTTTCCGATAATTTTTCCCCGGTAAATGACCTGCCCTTCTGTCAAAAGGGAGTATCCGCATAACGTCTTAAAAAAGACACTTTTTCCACAGCCGTTTGGTCCTACAAATCCATAACTATTGCCCTTTTCAAACTCCATGCTTACATTTTGAAATATCAGCTCATTTTTAAATTTCTTTGTTCCATTTTCTATCTTTAAAATCACTTCGCCCATATATACCCTCATTTCTGTCTTAGCACAAATCCATTGTTTTTATCTTTTTTCTCACAACAAGTTCTGTTACCGTATTCAACACGATTAATATTAAAATACCGCACAGACTTTCCACCGCACCTGTATACGTTAAAAAATGTATTTTTTGTGTGTACACCTCTGCCGCCAGATGTACAAATAAAACCACAAGCATAAAAAATGCCGCAAAATCGCTGTTTTTCCTTAATATTTGATATACCGTAATTTTTCCGTATAAAACCATGCACAAAAATATCTTTACAAGCAGCAGCACTGCTGCTGCCATGTCTGCATTGCCTGTCCGGATAACCGCGCCTGTAATGCGTCCGAACAAAGCAATCCCTGCCAGCCCTGTGGCAACAAGCAGTACCGCATACAGACTGCCATGCAGGACTTCGCTTTCACAGTGCTTCAGATACCCCTTTTTCCCATACCGATGCAGTTTCATTGAACGGTATTTTCCGGATTCATGCTGTAGAAATAAAAATACGACAAAATAAACTGCCATATAAAATACAAACACACTGATGAACCAGAACTGCCGCGTAAAAAAGTCGTGTGCATAATTTTCACTGCCCAAAATACATTGTAACAATGTACTGTCTGCTGCCGGACCGGAGTTTTCCAGTGACACTCCAAGCAGAAATACATTCCAAAGCGCCGCCCACACCGCACACAGGCTTCCTATGTATTTAATATATTTTTTTGATAAATATTTTTTCATCACCGAATCTTCCTATCCTGTCTATAGGGCAGATATGACAGTCCTATGACAATAAGAACGCACAATCCGTAATTTATCACGGTTCTTGGCGCTGCAATCCATTTCCACCTATAGTATGCCGTATCCAGTATAAATGGCTGGATAAACGGTCTGCCTGCCATAAATTTTAATACACAGATAAACAAATACAGCACTAATGCCCCTGCTGCGCCTTTTTTCCCCAGCAAAATTCTTAAAACCAGCTGCAAAAATCCGATGATAAGCAGATTCACATAACTGATAATCAGAAATTTTATCATTGCACCGCATGATACAAAAAATCCACGGTCAAATACCGCTGAGGCAGCACCTGTAATCATCCCCGCCGCAAAAAATACTGCCAGATAGACACATGCTGACATCATTTGATTTTTCATATATTGAATATATAAATTCTTAACAGAATGATACCTGTAAATCGACATTGCCGTTAATTCATTCATTTTATCTGCCATTAAAAATATATAGCACCCATACAGAACCAGCGGAGAATACAGTCCATCTGTAAATGCCATTCCGCCAAAGTCATAAACGGCATATGCTATAAAAATAAACAGTACAATGAAATATTTTTTGTTACGCATTTATTTTTTCCTCTTTCCTAAAGAAAATAATCAGCAGAACGCAGGATAACAAAACCGGTAAAATAAGTGAATCCATTGTCTGTAATGCTGTTCTTATCGTTGGATTATGATATACATAGCCGTAAAATCCGTACAGAAATGTCGGTTCAAATTTTCCGATAAACCATGCAAGTCCTGCCTGCTGTTTTAAAAATGTGCACCGGAAAAATTCCAATAGAATCTGCGTACCCCAAAAATATCCCAGCATCCAAAGCAGTGCCTGATAGCTTTTCTTACAATACAGTGCGATCACACAGCCAAACAATGTATAAACAAAAGTTCCTATTAATATAGAAGGAATCCCCTGAACCATATAATACAAATACGGACTTGCCGCACTAAAACCCTCACCAAAAATGCCGTCAAATGTATTTCTCGGTATATATTCCATGCGGTTTCCCATAATGCAGTACCCGATACTCAGATAGATGATATAAATAATGTAATACCACAACGCATTTATCCACGAATACTGAAAAATCGTTGAAAGAATTACCTTCTTTTGGCTTTCTCCCCGGACATAACGAAACGTAAATAATCCGTTCTTTTCCTGATAAAACAAAATCAGCACAGCAAGCATCAGAATGAACATAATCGTTGTTGTATATCCCTGTATATTCATATATTCGCTCAGATACATACTGCTCTCCAACATATCGTGACGTACCTGTTCTGCCTTTTGGGCATTATAATCAATGGAACTTTCATTATAATTAAACAAAATTTCAAATATTCCTGATGAAAATCCCCAATATATGAGCATACTCAATAACGAAACCGCCATTTGTATGAACCGAGATTTTCCAAATGCCCTGTATTTTGTCAGCTGCACCGCTTTCCCCTCCTCTTATGTATTTCCTGATTTTCACCTTAATTTAAATACATCAATTTACAATAACATAGCCTGCGATAACAATTACCTGATTATTTTTGATGATATATGCTATATTTCTATTACAAATCAACAAGTCTTGAACTGCACCTTTTTTATATTCATCTAATATTGAATCATTAGGTATTCCTATATATACTACAATATCAGTATCCGGAACTTTGTACATATCTTGCTTTTGGTCTAATGCCTGTAGCAATATTTTTTCTATGTATTCAAGATTCATTTGTTTGCTTGATATATAACCAAAAATATCAGTTATCTTATTCATTTATATACCACCTTTGTGTGTTTTTTTTATTCTAGTTCTTTCCACTCCTGCACCGTCAGAATGTCAGCTTTGGAAATATAAAACACCTTGTCGCCGCTTTCTGCAAAAAGATAATCCGCATCACCGTAGTACAGCTTCATATTGCTCTGCATATTGATTTTGTTGCATACATTTCCGTCGGTATCCAATACATAAACCACTCTGTCTATTGCACTTTTGGCATCTGTGGCACTGCCGATGCCGCCATTTCCCATATACAGATACCTGCCGTCAAATGACAATGAAGCAACGGCAATCATGGCATCTGCCTTATATATCAGTTTCTGTTCTGATGAATCCAGCCTGCACTGATACAGCCCCTCTCCGATAACATAGTAATATAAAATGTTATTCTGCAAATCCACATAGTAATCTGATATGTTTTTGCCCTCTGCCACTGTCTGTACCGTTCCCGTGTCATAATCATACGCATACAGTTGGTACTGAAAAGACTGCTTCAACGTATCTTTGTTAATTTCATATGTTCTGACTTTAAAAAATAATTTATTGCCAAAACTTCTTGCCCCGGATATTGCACTTCCCGTACCGCGGTAAGTGTATATATCTTCACTTTTCTTTGTGTCAAGTTCAACTTTTTTAATCGTTTCATCCTGTTCCTGCTCACTGCCTGCATGTCCCGTATGGTCATATACATATGCCGCATTATCATGAAAAACCAGACTGACAGATGTCACATTTGCATTCGGAAACAGTTCGCAGATTTCCTCTCTTTCATTGCCGTCCGGCTGGATTTTTGTCAGCACACCCATTCCGTTTTTTACTTTTATCATATAAATGTTTCCTTGATAATAATGAACCGGCGATGACAGATATTCTGATGTCAGAAAAAAGGCATTACACTGCACATCGCCATGATTACATTCTGCCTTACTGCACACCGCAATAGACCTTTGCACGCTCTCATCATAAAAATATAGGCACATCCCTTTGATTTCATCTGCAAATAATAATATCCGCCCTCCGCTTTGGCAATACCGTGTACATCTGTATTCCAACTGCTCTCCTCATTTTCACCGGCTGACACCGTATCTGTCCGGATATCCACCGTTACCACGTCATTTTTAACTTTATTCCGGCTCAGAAACCATATTCCTGCCATCGCAACGCAGACTGCTACACAAATGCCTCCGATGATATAGCTTATTTTTCTTTTTGACATAAAATCAGCCCCTTTACATTTAACAGTAAAATTTTTGCACCTAACCACTATATGTATACTTGTCTTCTGCCGGGATTCAATCCGGTTATACCAGCTGTATTTCATAAAAGATAAGATACCCCACACTGTACGCACTTGACGACTTTATCTTTGCATACTTTGTAACCGTTGTACCGTCTTCATATGTAATATCCGCACGTAAAATCACCTTTTCCAAGTCTTCTATCAACGACTGCTGTTCTTCCGATGCACTCTGATTTTTTGCTTCTGAGTATAAACGTAAATATAAAGTTTCCGTACTTTCCGGCAAAAGCTTTACTGCGGCATTGTCATCATAAATAATTTCACGATATGACGTCGGCAGTTTTTCGTCCTCACCTTTTGCATACAAAGCCCCCGGTATATTTTCAACCGTATATGAAATCTCTTTTACATTTTCGTCTTCCATAAAAAGCTTCTGAATATCCAGATATGTCACCTGATATTTCTTCTCACCAAATGAATTTGCAATGGAATACACAGTTGTCTGCATACTTTTTCCGTCATAAAGCACCTTTTCGTCTTGAAACTGTCTATTGTTACAGATTTCTTTCACCTCATATCCTTCGGTTTTAATATAATGATACTGATTCCCATTTTCATCATATAAATATTCCTGTGACGGCTCTATACGATTTTCTGCCGCCGTTTCAGTTATATTTATATCGCGGCAATTTGAGCAAGATCTTCGGTGAGCTTTTTATGCTGATTGAAAATGA
>OGGK01001470.1_pt1 | contig 15122 bp, 9 predicted proteins | sample 1571171 | NCBI WGS metagenome assembly OGGK01 (sample SAMEA2581958, study PRJEB24529) | metagenome | biome: Human gut stool | place: China | collected 2011 | reverse complement strand
ATTCATAATGATGCAAAAGTACAACATTATGGCAAAACAGCCAAAATGTTTAACTCTTTTTTTCCGCAATTGTGGCTTTTTTATTTGTTTATATTGATTTTTCTTCGTACCTTCGCACCGAATAAGATTAAAACTTTCATGAATAGTAAGAAAAGATATATGGTGATAGCTTTGCTGGCGCTTCTGGTTGTGTCGGCAATGGCATATAATGACGAGGCTAAGCCTTGGACCTTCTGGAACTGGAAGTATGGCTCCGTTTCCAGACCGGGTATTCATGCCGATCTGACGGGTATGAAGAATGTAGGTATGGGCGGTATCTGGCTGATGCCAGTACGTGAAGCCGGCGAGCGTCTGGAATTTCAGGACGGGGTGGCACAGCTGTCGCCTGAGTTCTGGAAGATGATGGATTATTCCTTCCAGCTAGCCGACTCTCTCTATTTTGATATGGGCATCCATGTCCTGCCTGGCAATCCGCTTGTCCTCCCTGCTGAATCGATGCAGAAGGTTGTCTGGACCGATACCATCGTGAAGGGCGGAAAGAAGATTGAAGGCTTGCAGATGTGGCAGCCTGAGAGTTATAAGGACGGAAAGATGCAGTCTGCCGGAAGCGAAGGTGGATATTATCAGGATATTGCTGCTTTTGCTATCCGCTTTAAAGGGAAAACGGGTCCTGCCTGGCGCAACGCAACCGATTCGGCTGCCCGGAGCGAGGCGGTGCCGATGACTGATGTGCTCCCCTTGAAAATGGAAGGGGGAATGGTGATGGGTGTCATGGTGAATGGTATCTTGCAGAATAAGTTGCCTAAGGGCTCCTGGTGCCTGTTGCGGATGGGACATACCTCAACGGGACAGACTCATGCAACGGATGGGAAAGGTATGGGACTTGAGGTGGACAGGTTCTCACCGTCAGCCGTAAAGAAACTATTCGATTCCTGGTATGCGCCGTTACTGAACCGTCCGCATGGCGATGTGGTGTCGTATCTGTATATCGACCCGAGAGAGTGGGGCAGTCAGAACTGGGGCTGTCAGTTTGCCGAAGAATTCAAGGTGCGCCGCGGCTATGATCTCATCCCTTATCTTCCTGTCATGGCAGGTGTTCCGCTGGAGTCGGCTTCCCGATACGAACAGGTACAGAATGATATCCGTCTCACCATCGAGGAACTGGTAAAGGAGAAGTTCTTCCAGACCTTAACCCGTCTGGCAGAAAAACAGTATGTTGAGGTTTCTTGTGAGCCTATCCCGCGTACCGATCATCCTGACGATATGTTCCGTGCCGTAAGCAGAGCCCATATCTATAATGAAAATCCGGTTCAGGCTGTGGTTTGTACAGGAAACTATGGCGCACGGAACGGAACGCCCGCCTTGCTCAAACCTTTGATAGACCGCCACCTGGCGCTTGGCATCAACAGGTTCATCTTCCAGCATGATATTGTCCGGCATCCAGAGGCTCGAGGTTTCATGGATTACATCACCATGTGTCAGCATTATCTGCAGCAGGGCAGACCGGTGGTTGATATCGCTGTGTTTCATCCTTCGGGAACCCCCGCACAGAAGAACAGCTATCGTGCCCCTCGTGGTTACAAATACGATTTGATTAACAAGGATGCCTTGCTGAAATGGAATTTCGAATACAGTCCGAAAGGTAAACTGCCTGGAAATCAGGATTATCGCATTCTCGTGGTTTCGCAGCCGGATAGCTCTCTCTCTGCTGAGATAAAAGCGAAACTGGAGGAATTGCGTGAGGAAGGCATCGTCATCATCGACAAGCCTTATCAGGCGAAGAACTTCTCGCAGTATGGCATCGATCCGGATGTCATACTGCCTGAGAATATGGATTATGCCCACCGTCTGGTTCTGGAGGCAACGGGCAGGAAGGATATCTATTTCCTGGTTAATCAGGAGAATAAGGAGCGCCAGATTACGGCAACCTTCCGTACCGGTACTTCCAGAATCCGCCAGATAGTGAACTTGAACTTGCCAGCTTATGGCTCAGTCTTCGTCATCCTGTCTAACAGGGATGACATGCAGATTATCAGCCCAGCAAAGCTTCCGCTACCTTGATGTCGAATGGAGTGGTAATCTTGATGTTCTCACGGTTACCCTCTACCATTGCAACCTGACAGCCAAGACTTTCTACCACCGAAGCATCATCGGTAAACTGTTCCTTGTATTCCTGGTTGAAAGCCTGCTTTGCCAGACCGATGTCGAAGGTCTGGGGAGTCTGCACCACGCGGTAATCGCTGCGCAGCACGTTCTTTCCGCCTCCGTGCTGGTCGATATAGCGCAGGGTGTCGGTTACGGCATATACAGGGATGGCTGCATATTCTTCGCGAGCCGTCTCGAAACATTCCTCGATGACTTCTTTAGATACGAATGGGCGCACGCCGTCGTGAATACCCACTACGCCATCTTCATCATCAGGAATGAGTGCCAGTCCGTTTTTGGATGACTGGAAACGGGTGTCGCCACCATTGGCTATCTGGTGCTTGATGCTGAAATGATGCTTCTCGCAGAGCTGGTGCCAGTATGCCTGCTGACTCTCCGGCAGAACCAGAATGATGTTCAATGCAGGGTCGTATTCATGAAAACGCTCTATGGTGCGCATCAGGATAGGCTTGCCCGCTACCGGCAAGAACTGTTTTGGAATCTCACTTCCCATGCGGAGGCCTTTGCCTCCGGCTACTATGATTACGTAATCCACTTTGTTACTAATTAATAGTTTATAATTTATAGTTTATAGGGCTTACTTGCTCTGCATGAGATGATCATACATCATGCCATCCTGCAGGGCAGCTACGGTTTCCTTGCTTACGAAATAGCTCAATATCTTATAAGCGTATGGGAGGGTTGCTGCAGGACCTTCGCCCGTAATCACGTTGCCGTCTTCCTGGAAGAGGGTGGCGGTATATTCGGTGCTCTCGCCGAAATACTGCTCAAAGCCAGGATAACAGGTAGCCTTCTTTCCTTCGAGGATGCCTGTGCTTGCCAGAACCATTGGGGCTGCGCAGATGGCACCGATTCGCTTGCCAGCCTTGTGCTGTGCGATGAGCGCCTGGCGTACACCTTCGTGCTCGTTGAGGTTTGTACTTCCTGGCATTCCGCCCGGAATCATCAGCATGTCAGCATCTTCAAAGCTGGCAATATCCTCAAACTTCAGGTCAGCCTTGATGGTAACGCCATGCGATGTTTCTACCCATTCAGTACCCGTTACACTTACAGTCTTGATGTCTACACCACCTCTGCGGAGGATGTCTACCGGAGCCAATCCTTCGATTTCCTCGAAGCCATTGGCAAGAAATTCATATACCTTAGCCATAATTTATTTGTTTTTTGTCTTGTTATTCAAATAATATGATTACCTTTGCAAAAGTAAGAATAATTATTGAAATAACAAAATAAATGGCACAGCAACATTTAAAATTCGCAATATTTGGTAATGAATACCAGGCTAAGAAGTCGGCTTCGATAGAGAAAATCCTTCTTTATCTCGAAAAGAAGGAGGCTGAAGTTTATGTGGAGAATGCTTATTACGAGTTTCTTACCCGCGACCAGCATCTTGATGTGAAGGCGGCTGGGGTGTTCGAGGATTACAACTTCGATGTGGATTATGTCATCTCTATGGGAGGTGACGGTACCTTCCTGAAGGCGGCGAGCCGGGTGGGAGCCAAGGGTACACCTATCATCGGTGTGAATATGGGCAGATTGGGCTTCCTTGCCGATGTGCTGCCAAGCGAGATAGAGTCGGCGCTGGACAGTCTTTATGCCGGTGATTGTCTGATAGAGGAGCATGCGGTGATTCAGGTGGAGGCAGAAGGTGGCATTCTTGCCGGCAATCCGTTCGCCCTCAACGATATCGCCGTACTGAAGCGTGATGATGCTTCGATGATTTCCATCCGAACGCAGGTAGATGGCGAATTTCTCGTTACTTATCAGGCTGATGGACTGATTGTTACCACGCCAACAGGTTCTACGGCATACAATCTTTCGAATGGCGGACCTATCATCATTCCGCAGAGTGGTAGCATCTGTCTTACTCCGGTGGCTCCTCACAGTCTGAACATCCGTCCTATCGTCATCAACGATACGGCTGTCATCACGCTCGATATCGAGAGTCGCAGCCACAACTATCTGGTAGCCATTGATGGTCGTAGTGAGCGTATGACGGAGGAAACCCGCCTTATCATCCGCAAGGCTCCTCATAGCATCAAGATTGTAAAGCAGCGCAACCAGCGTTATTTCTCTACCCTGAGAGAAAAACTGATGTGGGGTGCTGACCAGCGCGAAAGATAAGTAGAATAAGAAAGATAATTAAAATAAGAAAAGAGGTATATCCCGAAGATGAATCTTGGGTATACCTCTTTTTCCTAACCTAAAACAACTAACTAATAATTTTGTTCACACAAAACTAAACCTAAAAACATAAACCTTAATAAACCTAAAAACTTAAAAACTTAAACTGAAAAACTTAAACTAAAAACTGAAACTATTCTTTGAACTTATTTGTTGTATTCTTATCTGATAATCACTTTCTTTCCCTGGTGGATGTAAACACCGCTCTCAGCAGGCTTCTTACCCAATTTCATACCGCTAAGTGTATACCATGCATTGTCTTTTGTGGTATTGCTTATGGTTGGAGTTCCTGTGATGCCTGTTGGTGCCCAGATGGCGGTAACATCCTTGCAGGTGTATTGACCTTTACTCATTGTAGTGGTAATCTCGTAGAACTTGGTGCTGTTGCCAGCGTTCATGTCTACGGACTGCTTCTTGTCTTTCCCCTGATTGAAGATGATGTTTACGATAGCATCCTTGCTCTTGATCTTGAAGTCCATATAATACCACTTCTTACCGTTCAGCGTCTTGGTTGCTGTTACAGCAGTACCTGGCCAGGCTTTTGTAAAGGTTTCGCTGGAATTCCATGCGTAGAAATACATGGCTGAACCCCAGTTGGTTACCTGGTCGGCATTGGCATATATGGTGATGGTATATGGCTCGAATGCCTTGACGGTATAATTGTAGGTACGGATACCTGTTACGGTTCCGTTGCTGAGCAAGCCAACCTTCAAGGTGCAGGTCTCATCTATGTTGATGGTGTTACCTGTAGCCACCTGCTTGCTCTTGGCTGTAGGGTCTGTGCCGTCAGTAGTGTATACCAGTTTGGCATTGCTGTTCTGGCTCACAGCCGTAAGCTTAGCCTTGAATCCTGCCTCGTATTCGCCTGATGGTATGTTGCACCATGCGGTTTCTGCAGATTTAGAAAGATAATAACGGTAGTGGTATCCTTCGAGAATCTGTGCATAGTCGGCACCTGGCGTATATGCCTTGGTGTTATTTCCAACAACTACGATGAGCTTAGCCTTGTTGCCAGTAGTTTCGTTGGCAAAGCATGCGTTCTGCGCCATCTTGTTGGTATAATTGCTCATGTTGGTGATGCCTGCAAGTTTGCGGGCTTCAATCATGCTCTTGATTTCCTGTTTGTAGGCTCTCCAGTGTGGCTGGAACACGCAAGGAGTTCCCGGCATGGCGAGCATATAGGCATTGGCTGCTATGGTATCTTTGCGCAGAGGGTCGTTCTGTTCTGATTCAGAGCGTTTCTGTGTATCATGATTTTCTACAAAAGTAACCGCATAACGACGATAATTGGCATCGTGCATAAGATTGTCGTTACTGTTGAGCTTTGACCAGTCTGAAGATGTAGTCACCTATCTATGGTTCTCGTGCTTCTAATGGTGTCATCATCATCACCACCAAGAAGGGACGTGCTGGTCAGAGACCTACCGTTACCTATAATGGTGATGTTACCTTGTCAACCATCCAGAAGAAATATGAGGTAATGAATGCCAGCGAATACAAGCAGGCTCTTACCAATCTGGGTATTGACACTAGCGGTTTGGGAACTGCCGATACCGACTGGCAGGACGAGATTTTCCGCACTGCCATCTCTACCAACCACAACATCAGCATACAGGGTGGCTTGAAGAATATGCCTTACCGTGTTGGCTTAGGTTTCGAAGACAACAACGGTATCGTTAAGACCAGCTGGATGAAGCGTTTCAACACTTCTGTCAATTTGGCTCCTTCCTTCCTCGACAAGCACTTGAACATCAACTTCACAGCGAAGTACATGTTCGAAAAGGATCGCTATGCCAATTTTGGTGATGCCATCGGTGCTGCACTGACCATGGATCCTACACAGCCTGTTCGTGTAAACGATGAGATGTACAATACTGTAGGTGGATATTTCCAGTATCTGGACAACAAAGGCGACAAGATTACAGATCCTAACTGGACAAAGATAGCCAAGAGTCAGGTTCCTCAGAACCCTGTAGCTCTCCTCAACAACCAAAAGATGATAGCCAATACTAATGACATATCTTCAAACTTAGAGGTAGATTATAAGATTCATGGCTTCGAAGACTTGCATTTGCACGCTGCCATCGGTGCACAGTACACTGATGCCAAGCAACATAATGATATTAACAAGTATTCATCATCCAACAACTATTTTGGTTGGTATGGTACTGACCATCAATACAAATACAGCATCGAAGGAAAAGCTTTTGCTGAATATGCCCACAAGTTTGGTGTGCACGACATCGACATCATGGCAGGTGCTGAGCAGAGCCACTATCACAGAACAACCTATAACTTCGGAAGCGGTATCGATGAGTATTTGAGAGATACCAATCCAGAGTTAAAAGATGGAGAATGGAACTACGTGAATAACCCACAATATAAGGCAAACACCATGTGGAAGAGTCACAACTCTTTGGTATCCTACTTCGGACGTTTCAACTATAACTTGCTGGATCGCTATTTGCTTACAGCAACCTTCCGTGCCGATGGTTCTTCTCGCTTCAGAAAGGGTAAGAAGTGGGGTTACTTCCCAGCAGCAGCCTTTGCATGGAAGATCAATAACGAGCCATTCCTGAAGGATGTAAAATGGTTGGATGAATTGAAACTCCGCTTGGGTTGGGGTATGACAGGTCAGCAGAATGGTATTGACGACTTCTACTATACTCCTAAATATACCATCAGCGACACTTATGCACAGTATCCATTTGGTGACAAGTATTATCAGACCATGCGCCCAACAAGATACAACACTGAGCTGACATGGGAAAAGACCACAACCTATAATGGCGGTCTTGACTTCACCGCTCTCAATGGTCGCTTCGGCTTCAATATTGATGGTTACTATCGTAAGACTACCGACCTGTTGGCAACAGTTTCCATTGCCGGTGGTACCAACTTTGGTGACAATCTCTTGAAGAACATCGGTGCTGTAGAAAACTATGGTGTGGAATTGGCATTCAATGTGAAGCCTATCGTCACTAAGGACTTCGTGTGGGATGTAACCTACAACGTAGGATGGAACCACAATGAAATCACAGAGTTAGAGGCTGGTTTGCAAGACTGGGTTTGGACAGGTAGCAAGGTATCTCGTGGTAACAACACATTGGTACAGGTGAACAAGGTTGGCGAACCTCTCAATTCGTTCTATGTTTACCAGCAGGTTTACGACGAGAACGGCAAGCCTATTGAGGGACTGTATGTTGACCGTGATGGTAACGGCAAGATTGATAATGACGACCGTTATTGCTACAAGAGCCCAGCTCCTGATGTCATCATGGGTTTCACCACCAAGTTCATCTATAAGAACTGGGACTTCAGTGCTGCCTTCCATGCATCTATCGGCAACTATGTGTACTACGATTTCTTGAACTCAAAAGCTGAGTTGATGAAAATCAACGATACCAATCTCTTCAGAAACACAACTGCAGAGGCCGTCAATCTTGGCTTTAAGGGTACAACAGATCTCACCACCAATACCAGTGACTACTTTGTACGCAATGCTTCTTACCTGAAGTGCAGCAACATGACTTTGGGATATAGCTTCCCAGCATTGATCAAGGCAGGTGCAGAGAAGATTTGCAGCGGACGCATCTTCTTCACCGTACAGAACCCATTCATCATTACCAAGTACAAGGGTATCGACCCAGAGGTAAGCAGTGGTATCGACAGTAATCCTTACCCACGTCCAATAAGCTTCCAGCTTGGTTTGAATCTTAACTTCTAAAAATAAAAAAGGAGACAATTATGAAAAAAATATTTATAACGACTGCAATGGCGAGTGTTTTGTGCATGGGCTTTGTCTCTTGCGCAGACGAACTGAATATCAAGTCCATTGACCCACAGTCTACCCCAACATATACAGTAGAGGGTCTCTTGGCCAAACAGTATGCTACTCTTGGTCTTACTGGACAGAAAGGTCCTGCTGGTTCAGCAGACTTGAGTTGCGATGAGGGTGAGAGCGGATTCATCCGTACCATTTTCAACCTGCAAGAGTTGATGACTGACGAGACAGCATGGGCATATCAGGCCGATAATGCCATCGCTCCTATCACCAATTTAAGTTGGAATAGCGGTAATGACCGTGTAAACTGGGCATACCAGCGTCTCATTTTCGACATCACCTTGTATAACCAATTTATTGCTGAGCAGACTGGCAAGTTAAGTGATGATCAGATTGCAGAAGTTCGCTTCCTCCGTGCACTGAACTACTATTATTTCCTTGACCTGTATCGCAGGGCTCCATTCAAGCTCACTTTCGACGATAGTCTCCCTACCGAGAAAAAGGGAAAGGATCTCTACGAATGGTTGGATAATGAGTTGACCACCATTGAGCCTCTGATGGCTGAGGTGGGCGCTTATGATAACAGTGAGAATTTCGGACGTGCCGACTGTGGCGCAGCATACGCACTTCATGCCCGCTTGGCTCTTAACTCTGAAGTTTATACCGATGGTAAGGTGAAGGACTACCAGAAGGCTATCGATTATTGCGACAAGATTATCAACAGCGGTAAATACGATCTTTGTCGTACAGAAAAGAATGGCTATAGCGGTTATCAGCAGTTGTTTATGGGCGACAATGACTGCAACCCAGAGGCTATGAAGGAAATCATCTTCCCTATCCGTCAGGATGGTTTGAAGGCCCGTGCGTATGCAGGTACCACTTACCTCGTATCGGCATCCACTATCGCTGGTATGCCTTATGCAAGCACAGGTGACCCATGGAAATGTATGTTTGCCCGCGAAGACTTGGTTAAGAAGTTCATCCCTGACGGGAAAATTCCTATGGCTACTGTTGATGATGTCTTGAAAAATCCTACAAAAGAAGAGGTGATTGCAAAAGATAGCGAGAAGGGTATCGGCACTGCTGACGTAATCGCAAAGGCTCAAGACGATCGTGCCCTGTTGTATATGGGTGTAGGTGGCTGCGAAGAAGGCAAAGTTCGTACTATCAATCCAGGTGAGAACATCACAGGTCCTCTGAATGGTGCATCTTTTGTAAAGTGGAGCAATCTCCATGCAGATGGTTCCACACAGCACGATCAGAACTATTCAGATACAGACTTCCCTATGTTCCGTTTGGCAGAAATCTATCTGACCCGTGCAGAGGCTAAGTACCGCCTCAATGGTAGCCAGGACGGTTTGGAAGACATCAAGAAGGTTCAGAATCGTGCCAATCGTACTGATTTGGCAACAACTGTAAATGATCAGACTCTTATCGACGAATGGTGCCGTGAGTTCTACATGGAAGGTCGTCGCCGTTCAGACTTGGTTCGCTTTGGCTTGTTCACTGGTTCTAAGTATCTCTGGAGTTTCAAGGGTGGTGCAGAAAATGGCGCAGGTATTCCTGCATACTATGACGTCTATCCAATTCCAGACAATGAGATCAAAAACAATCCTAACATGAATCAGAACCCAAAATATTAATTGTTTGGAAACCAGATTTAATTAAATGAAATCAATTATGAAAAAGATATTCAAATTCATGTTGCTGCCAGCATTGGTACTCCCTTTGCTCTTTACATCTTGTGATGAAGACAGAGACAGCAACCCTACATTGGACCTGAGTCATCTTGCAGAGGGATTTGTATTGAACACTCCTGCTCTTGCAGAAAACAATACCTACGACTTCTACAATGCAAAAAACTTGGTACTGACATGCTCTCAGCCAAATTATGGTGGAGTACCTTACCCTGTGAAGTATTATGCACAGGTATCTATCGACCCTGCATTCGTCAACGATCCTAATGTCACTCATAAAGAGTTGGCGACATACGCAGAGAATCCAAGCAGTTTGGATTTTAATGCATACGAAGCAAACAAAGCTGTTGTATCTCTCTTCCGGGCTGCCAATCCTGAAGCAAATATTCCAGAGAAGATGTCTGTTTATATCCGCCTTCGTGCAGTCATTGGCGGTACTTTGAATCAAACCTTGGGCGAGACCTATTCAAATGTCATCACCTTGCCTTCTGTGAAGGCTACTATTCCTGACGCTAAGTTCACAGAAAACCTCTTCTTGACTGGAAGTTCTATCCAGGAGCCATGGGAGAGTTGGAAAACTATTCCTCAGGTATATGACATGGATGGCAATTACTATGGTATCATCTACGTGCCAGCTGGTGGCGAATTCAATTGGGGTACTGAGATCAATGACAAACTCGGCATCAACCAAATCAAGGAAATCAACGATGTAGCTGGTGCAGGTATCACTGCAGGTAACGACCAAAACCTCAAGGTAGCCAACGCAGGTTGGTACACTCTCCACTTCAAGGGTAAGATTTCCAAAGACAAGAAGAACATCAACTGGACACTGAATGTTTACAAGACTCAGGTTTGCCTGATTGGTGCTTGTATTGGTCAAACCGATTGGGGCTTTGCTAACGAAAATGCTCTGACACCTCCAGACGATCCAAGTGGTGATTGGGTTTCTCCTGCATTCGCTGCCGGCAGCGAACTTCGTGTTGCTGTCAAGGTCGGTGACATCGACTGGTATCGCACAGAGTTCTCTATTTACAAGGGCAACGTGTTCTGGCGTAAACATAATATTATAGACAGTTGGGCAAAGAACGTGGGTTCAGATTACTCTGTAGCTACCACCCCTGGCAAGAAGTTGTATGTCAACTTTGATACAAATAAAGCTGAAGTTAAATAATTTAAGATGAAAGCAAAATGAAAAAGAAATTTTTATATAGCTTAGCAGTCTTGGCAAGTGTTACACTTGCCAGCTGCAACGGCGACTACGATGATTGGGCTCAACCACAGCACAATCCAGAGGAAGAAGCCATCACGATTCCTGGCTTTACTGCAACACCAGTAGTTCAGGACATCGACTTTGCCAATGTGACAACAGATAGTGTCAGCACCTTCACATTGAGCGAAGCAGCTCTTCCTGAAGGTTTTACACTTGAGAATGCTCGCTTAGAGATTATGCCTCAAGGAGAAGATAATGCAATCAAGAAAACCGTTAATTCAAGCATTGAGGGTAAGTCCGCTGTTGCAGATCTTTCAGAAGTAATAGAATCTTATTATGGCAAGCGTCCTATAGCTCACTCTTTTGTTACCCATGTTTATTTAAATGCGATGAAAAATGGTGATGCTGTTCTTATTGATGCTGGTGAATTTAACCTTGCGATGACTCCAAAGGCTCCGTTCATTGACTCTGGCTACTATATGGTTGGCCTAATGACAGATTGGAAATTGGATACCAATCTCAAATTCACTCACTCAGATAAAGACGTTTATGAAGATCCAGTATTTACCATTATGTTTACTACAACAGCCGATAACCAATATTGGAAGATTATTCCTCAGGGTAATGTAGATGCAGGTAATATTTGGGCAGTAGAAAACAATCCTAAGGGTGTTGTTGGTGTAGAAAAAGATGGTGACGACGCAATGAGCGGTACACTTCTCACTACTACTTCAAAGGGTGAAAAGGCTAACGCTGGTAAGATTGCAAAGGCTGGTATCTATCAGATGACTATCAACATGATGGACTACACTTATACCATCAAGCAGATTGCACCAGAATACTATCTTGTTGGTAAATTGCAGGGCTGGTCACCCGAACCTGAAAACAAGACCTGTCTCATGTATGCTGAGTCTGCTATGGTTCAGAGTTATACTACTCAGTGGAACGACGATGCAAACCTGAAGATTTGGTTGGGTAGCGACTTTGGCGTTTGGGCCAATGCTTATGGTAGTGCAACAATGGCTGACGCCAAGACCCCAACAGGTAGCTTAAAATCTGACAACAAGGCTGGTGCTATCATTTGCCCAGAACCAGGTGCATTCTATACGTTCACAGCCGACTTCTCTACCATGACCTACAAGTGGACTAAGCTTGAGAATCAGAATCCTACCGAATTCGAAAATGTTAGTCTTATCGGAGTTGGTGGCAAATGGGGGGACAATGACGACGTTGACATGACCCAGGTTACTCCTCACAACTGGTTTATCGAAACAACTCTCCCTGTAGGAGGATTTAAGATTCGTGCTAATCACGGTTGGAATGCAGGTGGAAACTGGGGCTACACAGCAGATCAGAAGTTCACTTCTACAGGTAAGTTGTTCAACGATGGTGGCAGCTCAGATATCAAGATTGCAACTGCAGGTAAGTATCGTATCTTCTTCAACGATATTACTAACGAGTATGCTATCATTGCTGTTGCAGAATAAGCATTTATTTTATTAATACATTATAGGCGGCTCTCAATTCCGGGAGCCGCCTATTTTTTTCTTTCTCCCCATCCTTTTCAAGTATTTTTTCCCTAAAACCTTGGAAGTTACGAGGAAAAGTCGTATCTTTGCCAACGAATAGCAATATTGCGTCCACGACCTTATAAAGCGTAAGCAGATGGCAAGATTTATAGACCCACGTGTCGATTGGGCTTTCAAGCGAATCTTTGGAAGCGAGGACACGAAAGAATGTCTGATCACATTCCTCAACGGACTGTTTGAAGACGAGTTGGTAATCAAGGACGTGACGTTTGCCAAGACCGAAAAACTTGGCTTGCGCCCCGATGACCGCGGTGTGGTCTTCGATGTCTATTGCATCACAAACGAAGGCAAGCATGTCATCGTAGAGATGCAGAAGAAAGAGCAGGAATACTTTGCCGACAGGGCATTGTATTACACGGCACGTGCCATTGTGCAGCAAGGCATCCGTGGAATCTGGGACTACCACTTGGCTCCAGTCTATACGGTATGTTTCATGGACTTTGTATCGCAAAGTCCGATATTAAAGGAGTTTCGCACCGATCTGGTGCTTACCGACTTGCAGACACGCCAGCGAGTGTCCGACAGGATGCGTATTGTGTACCTCCAGTTGCCATTGTTCGACAAGCATACGGAGGCAGAGTGTATGGATATATTTGATTGTTGGATTTATATAGTGAAGAATATGAACATGTTTGAACAGATGCCATTCAGCGAGAAGTATCCAGTCTTCCGCAAGTTGGCAGAGATAGGCGACCTCCGCAAGCTCTCCCGAGAGGAACTTGAGCTGTATGACGAGGACATCAAGAATATGCGTGATATATATGCCACCAGAAAGTTTGATGAAAAGAAAGGGATGGAAATAGGTATGGCGAAAGAAAAGATAGCCACAGCTCGCCGCCTTCTGTCCATGGGACTTTCTGAAGCGCAAGTGGCAACGGCCACAGAGCTTCCACTGGAGGATATTCAGAAAATGAAGGAATAAGAAGAGATTACTAGGCAGTTCTCGAACATATCGGGAGCCGCCTATTTTCTTCTCAAAAAAACTTTTCCACCCTAAATCCTTGCGAGTTTCAGGATAAAGTCGTATATTTGCATAAGAAAAGCTGCACTCAGCAAATTGAAAGCAAGCTTTCTTTGCGCTCGTTTGCATTTTCTTTGCCACCGAATAGCAATATTGCGTCCACGACCTTATAAACAACAAAGAATGTAAAATGGCAAATAACATAGAACATCAAGACAAAGATGAACTGGTTACTAATTGTGACCGGTCCAAAATGGATGTCACAAAATATGATGGCCATAAACTTGCAAGTAACATAGAACCTCTAATAAAAGTGATTAGAGGACAACAAGTTATGCTTGATAAAGATTTAGCCACCTTATATGGTGTAGAGACAAAAGTCCTTAATCAAACCGTTAAGCGTAACATAGAGCGATTTCCCAACGATTTTCGCTTTGAATTGAGTAAAGAAGAATGTTTGAGGTCACAATTTGTGACCTCAAACGGCAGAGGTGGTAACCGATACTCAACTTATGCCTTTACAGAACAAGGCGTGGCAATGCTTAGTAGTGTCCTTCGTTCGAAAACAGCCATAGAGGTAAACATTCAGATTATGCGAGCATTTGTTTCCATGCGTCACTTCATGGTAAATAATGCTTCTGTTTTTAGTCGTTTAGAAACAATGGAGTATCACCAGTTGGAAATTCTGCAACATCAACAAGATACCGATAAGCACATAGAGGCAACCAATAAGCGTATTGATGAGGTGTTCCGCAGATTGGACGAGGGCAATACGAAACCGAAGCAAGGAGTATTCTATAATGGGCAAATTTATGATGCCTATACTTTTGTTTCCGATTTGATTAAGAGCGCAAAAAAGCGCATTATTCTTATCGACAACTATGTGGATGAAACTGTACTTACATTACTAGACAAAAGAGAACCTGAAGTGACTGCTGTCATCTATACTCAGCAGATAAGTCGTCATTTCCAACTTGACATTGACCGCCATAACGCTCAATATGCACCTATAGCTGTAGAAACATTCCGTTTATCACATGACCGCTTTCTTTGCATAGATGATGACGTTTATCATATAGGTGCTTCTATCAAGGATCTGGGCAAAAAATGGTTTGGTTTCTCTAAAATGGAAATACTTACACCTAATGAGTTGGTGGAAAGAATAAATCGAGGGTAATAAAATGAGAAAATAAGAACAGACAAATACTATAAAGATTTCCGCAGTAGCCTTCCTCCATAGAAAAGGCAATTAACGATTGGAATCAAAATAGAATCCAATATGTGGTTCTCAATTCCGAGAGCCGCCTATTTTCTTTTTGCACTACCCCACAAATCCTTGGAAGTTACGAGGAAAAGTCTTATCTTTGCATAAGAAAAGCTGCACTCGGCAAATTGAAATACACGGCACGTGCCACTGTTCGACAAGCATACGGAGGCAGAGTGTATGGATATATTTGATTGTTGGATTTATATAGTGAAGAATATGAACATGTTTGAACAGATGCCATTCAGCGAGAAGTATCCAGTCTTC
>OGGK01001469.1_pt1 | contig 15130 bp, 11 predicted proteins | sample 1571171 | NCBI WGS metagenome assembly OGGK01 (sample SAMEA2581958, study PRJEB24529) | metagenome | biome: Human gut stool | place: China | collected 2011 | reverse complement strand
AGGGGGACCTGGAGGCAAGAAACATTCTGGTGGAACGAAACCTGCGGCTGGTGGCTCACGTGATGAAGAACTGATGAAGCCCGCAGCAACCCCGTGTGGCGGACGGATGGGGTGCATCTGTCTGCGTACTGTGACCACAGCGCGAAAATTTGCTGGAATGTGGTGCTGAACTGAAAATAAACGTCCCCGGCGGGCGAAGGTTGCTTGCCGGGGATTGTCTATGGGTGGAGGACGTTTAGTAAGAAAGCCATTCAGAAGTACGTTCAGTTTCTTAGATGATGTGCTGATAATAGAACCGCCGAGTTCCAAATAGACTTGGCGGTGTGAGATGTCGATCAGGGAACTAGCCTCCTGCTCGATTTTGGGGTATCCCCACCCCTTAGATCGTGAAGTAGAAGTTCCTCCCGTACTTTGCCCAAAGTCATTGCTTTTATTTGCGTTTTCGATTATAATAACAATGGATTTTGTAAGAATATGTGGACATGACTGCAACATGTGCACTTACCTGCGTATTATCTTTCCGCTTCATAAACTGCTGAAAATAGTGAGACGTCTCGACCCAACGTATCCAGATTCTGTGCGGTGAGGGATACATACCGGGCGCAATGCGAGTAGGTGTGTTTAGGGATTGTTCCAGAGGACATATCAAAACCGGTGGTTGCAAGGATCAAGAGATGGAAGTGCATTAAGAAGCTCACAGGGGATAAAATGAGCCGCAGATATTATCAGCGACTCTAACTCGGAATAATAGGGCCTATTCCACCTCGAGGGTGCGAATGAGCGCACTGACCCCTTGGTTACGACTCTACCCAAATCGTCGATTCGACAAACGATGACAGCTTTGAATAAAAATTTAGTCCTTCCGATGCACAACAGGTCTTTGTCCAATATAAAAATCTACATATACGGAGGATTACGCAATGTCAACTTTTGAAATCATTATGGCTATTATCAATGTTGCTGCGATTATCACAGTTCCTATTGCCGCTGTATTTGTCGGTCAAAAGCTACAAGACCGCAATCAGAAACGCAAAGACAAGATGGCGATATTTCAATGTCTAATGACCCACCGGGCGACCGGCTGGGCACATCAAGATACCGTAAATGCGCTAAACACGATTGACATTATTTTCGTGGATGATGAATCAGTTCGTAAATGCTGGGCAGATTTATTTTCTAAATACAAACCGAATTACTCTACACAAGAGATAACCACCGCGCAGTGTAAGTTGCTCGAAGCTATGGCTGAGACTTTGGGCTATGAGAAGAAGATTACTTGGGAAACAATACAAAACCCTTATCTCCCAGACGGACTTGTTCAGCGCATGGAGAAAACTGCTAAATTTGAGCAGGGGCAGTTGGCAATGGCTGAGCTCATAACGAATATGGCTGGAAACTCTGCTCCACTCGGAAATGCTATGCTAAAACAGGCCACAAAACAGGAGGATCCCCATGCCAACACTTGAATGGATTGGAAAAAGCGGCAGAGCAGGGAATTGGCCACTACCTCGTGCCAAGATTTACAAGAACGGTGCTGCCCTTCGGTCAGGAAAAGCTTCCTGTGACCCATGCCTATGAGCGTTTGCGGAGGAACGAAAACCGCAATGGCTTGATTGTAGCAGATGTGAAAAAAGCATTGGAGGCAGGAAGAACGCCGGTGATTTTGACCCGATTTACGGATCAGGCGACGATCCTCTATGAAATGCTGAAGGATTCTGCGCAGAAGCCGTTTCTTCTGACAGGTGAAATGCCCAAAAAGGAGCGGGAAGCGGCGATACGGCAAATGGCAGAGGTTATGCCGCAGGAATCCATGCTGCTGGTGGCGACAGGCCAGCTCGTTGGTGAGGGCTTTAACTACCCTAGATTGGATACGCTGTTTCTGGCAACCCCGGTTTCCTGGAAAGGTGTGGTGGAGCAATACACCGAACGGCTCCACCGGGACTACCCCGGTAAGAACGATGTGTTTATCTACGACTATGTGGACAGCCATATCCCTGTGTTTGACAAAATGTACGCCAAGCGTTTGAAAACCTATAAGCGTATTGGCTACACCCTCTACGCACCGGATACCCCGGAGAAGCAGGCTGCCAACGCAATTTACGACTCGGACACCTACCGCCCGGTTTTTGAACAGGATCTCCGGGAAGCTGTGGAAACAGTCCTGATTTCCAGCCCCACTCTGAGCAGAAAACGGGTAGAGAACTTGGTAGAACTTTTACTTCCAGCCCAGGAACAAGGCTTAAAAGCAGCAGTTATCACCTGGCATCCGGATGTGTATCGCTATGGAAATGACGAAAATCGGCTTTTATTATTGGAAAGCCTTCGGACGGCGGGGGTAGAGATTCAATATACCGAAGAAACCTGCCAGCATTTTGCTGTGATCGATGAGAAAATCGTCTGGTACGGCAGTATGGACCTCCTTTCCCGGGACGATGTGGAGGATAACATCATGCGTTTGGAAAGCCGGGAGGTGGCGGAGGAGCTGCTGGGGATTGTGCATTTTTGCGAATAACAGCGAAAAACTTCCGCTTCCTGACAAAACGAAAGAAAAAGGGGGGCATTACAAGGAGGAAAAACGGTTTGCTATCAGGCTGCGTTCGACTATGCTCCTTGAAGTAGTTCTTAATGCTTAAAAAATAAAGCAACGGGAGTGTAGCATGAGGGTGAGCGTTCATGCAATCGTCGTGCGAACTTGCGATAATGTCTTGAATAAAACAACACGGAGTGCTACAATTTTCCTGTATATTTCTGATTTTATCGGGAGGTTTCCTATATGGCCGTTTCGTATCACAGACTATGGAAATTGCTGATCGACAGGAAGATGAGCAAAGCTGATTTGCGCAAAGCTGCCGGACTGGCCCCCAATACCATGACAAAGCTCCGAAGGGAAGAACCTGTGGCTATGGGTGTGCTGGGAAAAATCTGCGGCACTTTGGATACGGACTTTGGGGATATTGTGGAATATATCCGGGAAGATTCTTTTGAACAGTAAAAAGAGAATTGGTCCGTTTTATAGTACTATTCTTGATATATAAATAAAGTGATGAAAAAAGAGGTGGAGACTATGCCCAAGTTTTTGGATTTGTTTGCCGGTGCAGGTGGACTATCCGAGGGCTTTATTCAAGCTGGGTACACTCCTATTGCCCATGTGGAAATGGATGTGGCAGCGTGCTATACACTAAAAACACGCGTAGCATTTCACTGGCTGAAAGCCAACGGAAACTTGGAAGTATACCACCAGTATCTGCGTGGCGAGATCAAGCGGGATGAATTTTATGCACATATTCCTGAGAAAGTTCTGAATTCTGTACTGAATTACGAAATCTCAAATGATACGATTCCGGAAATCTTTGAAAAAGTGGACCATCTTCTTGACAGAGAAGAACTGGATCTCATAATTGGAGGCCCCCCCTGCCAAGCTTACTCTCTGGCTGGGCGCTCCAGATCAGAGACAAAAATGGTGGGGGACAAGAGAAACTACCTGTACAGACATTATGCGGAGTTTCTCCGTAAATATCGCCCCAAGTACTTTGTGTTTGAAAATGTTCTGGGACTGCTTTCTGCAAAAGACGAAGACGGTTCCCGCCATTTCGATAATATGCTGAAACTGTTTAAGGAATACGGATACAGCACAGAGTTCCGCCCACTGAACGCATCTGATTACGGTGTTTTGCAAAACAGAAAACGGATCATCCTGATTGGTAAAAGAGGTGAATATACTGACTTTTACCCCAATATACCCAGGGAGGTTTTTCAGTACAAGGTTGGAGAATTGTTTTGTGATCTTCCTTCCATTCATGCCGGTGAAGGAGTGATTACCCCCGTTGCAACAAAACCTTACTCGGGAAAATACCTGTTCCTTTCCGGAATTAAAGAAAGTGATGGGGAAGCGGTTACATTCCACCAGGCAAGACCCAATACGAATCAGGATCTGGAGATTTACCGGATTGTAGTGGAAGCATGGAATAAAAACAGATCCCGGGTAGCCTATACAGATCTTCCGGAGCATTTGAGAACGCATAAAAATACGTCCTGTTTTCTGGACCGTTTCAAAGTCGTCGCAGGAAACCTGAACTGTGCCCAGACTGTAGTTGCACACATTAGTCGTGATGGCCATTACTATATTCACCCGGACATCGGGCAAAACCGATCCATAACGCCCAGAGAAGCAGCAAGAATTCAGACTTTCCCAGACAGCTACTATTTTGAATCTGTCACTGGAAAGCCGTCCAGAACGCTTGCATATAAGCAGATCGGAAACGCCGTGCCTGTGCGGCTGGCATATCACATTGGAAAGGCATTGATGGATTGCTTCAATGCTGAAAACAGCGAGGAGTAAATCCATACGCATCCAGCCGAACCATACAGAAATATGAGGTGAGCATTGTGCAAGAGAAAATCGTAATGCCGTATGCACCGATTTTGGTTGAGTCTACAAGATCGATCGGCTATTCCTTTGAAGCGGCCGTAGCGGATATTATTGACAACAGCATTAGTGCTTCTGCAACAGAAGTTCGGATATGCTTTTCTTCCCGGGATCCTCAGTGGCTGTGTATTGAAGATAACGGCTGGGGGATGACTCCTGTCGAACTGGAAAACGCAATGCGGTATGGCAGTCAGAGTTCTACCGATGTCCGCAGAAAAGACGATTTGGGTCGTTTTGGCTTGGGGTTGAAAATGGCATCCTTGTCTCAATGCAGAAAGGTAACTGTTATGACCAAGAAAGATGATGTCACTTGTGCAGCTTGCTGGGATTTGGATTACATCATTCAACAGAAGAACTGGTCTTTACAGTTTTATTCAGAAGAAGAACTTGAGGATATGCCTGGGTATCTCTATCTTAAATTGAAAGATTCCGGAACTGTAGTTACTTGGGAGCGGTTTGATCGTTTGAAACAGGGCGCGGCTCAAATAACAAAGGCATTTGATGAAAAAATCGAATTGACCAGAAAGCATATCTCTCTGGTTTTCCATCGTTTTTTGAATGACGAAAATCCAAAATCCCGTATTATGATGTATTTCAATGGTGAGGTGGTTAAGGGAATTGATCCGTTCCTGACCAAGCATCCGGCTACGCAGCCCCTCAGTGAACAGGTTCTGAGAATCGCTTCGGAGGAGATTCGTGTAAAGCCCTATGTTTTGCCGTATATCAGTAAGATGTCCAAGCAGGATATAGCCGCTATCGGCGGTAAAGAGGAGCTGCGGCAACAACAGGGGTTTTACATATACAGGAATAAACGGCTGATTATATGGGGAACCTGGTTCCGGTTGATCAAGCATAACGAGCTGGGCAAGCTGGCAAGAGTAAGGGTGGACATTCCAAATTCACTGGATTCCATCTGGGAAATTGATATCAAGAAATCCAGAGCATCCCTTCCCCATTTCATAAAAAAGAACCTTGTTGACATTGTGGAAAACACTGTCGGCAGGAGCGAGCGGGTGTATAAGTACCGTGGCAGAAATGTCCAGACGGACAATCTTTTCCATGTCTGGAATCCCATTGATGACCGTGGTAGATTCCAGTATCAGATCAACAGAGAATTGCCTGTAATTAAAATGCTGGAGGCCAATCTTACTGAAGGTGGGGAAGCTATTCTGGACGCCTTTATTAAGATGCTGGAAGATGCATTTCCTTACTCGGATGTTTACTATCGAATGGCAAAAAGCGAGGCTAATGTTACCGAAGGTGCGCTCGATACAAGCGATGTATATAGCATGGCCGAGCAGATGGTACATCAGGTTGAGGAGATGGGACTGGATGTAAATGTGTTCCTGAAGACAATGGACAGAATGGACTTCTTTGTGAAATATCCTACTGTGGTTGCGCAAATCAGAGAGGTGTATGGAAATGACTGATAATCAAAAAAACATTATTGGTTCCATATTGATGAATATGAGCAATAACACTCAGCCAATCACGGAAGAAATGATTGAAAAGCTGGTGGATATGAATGACTCTATGAATGCCATGATGTATGGAACCCCGCCCCTCACGCCGGAAGAGCGTACCCAGGTAATCGCTGAACTCCATGCAAAATTATTCATAAGAATTGACAGAGGGCATTTTGTCAAGGAAAAGGACCATAATCCTTGGTATATGGCAGCGAAAGCCGAACTTCCTTCCAAATTCTGGGATAGATACAGACTTTACTTGCTGAAGGAAAAGCATTGGAACGGTGATACGGTCAATGGGCTGGACAAGACTACCGATGAAGTAATGGATCTGCTCGGAAATCCCAAACAGAGCGAGGGATTTATGCGCCGTGGTCTGTGTATTGGTGATGTTCAGTCTGGCAAAACGTCTACATACATCGGCCTTATCAATAAGGCGGCGGATGCGAACTATCGTGTAATTATTCTGCTCACAGGCACAATCGAAAAACTCCGCAGGCAGACCCAGCGGAGAATTGACGAGGGCTTTATTGGATTGGACAGTTATGCCTTCACACTTGAGCGGGACAATGTGAAGGTCGGTGTGGGTGCTATTGATGAAAGTACCAGTGGTTGGGCAGTCACCTCTACAACCAGTGACTTTAATGCCGCAACGGCAAAAAAAGTGGTTGGTCAGCTTGCAAATATCAGCGCTCCTGTCATTTTTGTTTTGAAGAAAAATAAAAGCGTGCTGGAAAAGCTGGAACATTGGCTTCGGTTTTATAATGCAAACAAAACCACCAAAAAAATCGATTTACCTATGCTCCTTATTGATGATGAAGCGGATAACGCCTCTGTGAATACAAAAGCAGATGATGTGACAGCAATCAATAAGGGTATCCGGAAACTACTGGCATTGTTTGAAAAGGCCAATTATGTTGGCTTTACCGCAACACCGTATGCCAATGTCTTTATTGATCCGGATTCCGAAGAGGAAATGTTGAAGCATGACCTTTTCCCCAGAGATTTTATTTATGCTTTGGAAGCACCGTCCAATTACATCGGAGCCCGGACGATTTTCGGAGAAGACGCCCCGTATGGCTACATGCTGGAATCCAACGATGACTGCGAGAATGCTCTGCCTATCGTTCACAAAAAGGAAGATACATTGCAGTATATTCCCGAAAGTCTGAAGGAAGCGTTGGCTGCATTCTTTATTGCCAACGCGGTGCGGGATCTGCGCGGTGATACCAAATCCCACCGCACAATGATGATTAATATATCCCGCTTTATTGCTGTGCAAAACCAGATTACCAAAGTCGTGGATGGTTATGTTCGGGACTGGAAGCGTGAAATCCACAATTACTATCTTACGGGAGAAGAAGCGCTCCAGTATGAGTCATTCTCCTTCATCAAAAAGGTTTTTGATAAGTATTTCAAGCATTTTGCAGATGACCCTGCGTTCTCCAACCTGAAACACTTTACTTGGGAACAGATCCAAGAGGTGCTGTATCCTGCAATTTCCCGTATTGAGGTTCGCACCATCAACGGCGGGAATGCTCCCAAAAATCTCGATTATGAGCGTTATGAAGTTGCTCCCGATGATATCGGGTTGCGACTGATTGCTGTTGGTGGTCTGAGTTTGTCCAGGGGGCTGACTTTGGAAGGCCTGTGCACCAGTTATTTCTATCGGAATTCTTCTATGTACGATACCCTTATGCAAATGGGTCGATGGTTTGGCTACCGTGGTAACTATCAGGATATGTGTAAGATTTGGATGCCAGAAGTATCCATGGCATGGTACAGCTACATTTCTGCTGCAACTGACGAACTGCGTGCGGAAGTCCACCGTATGCAAAATGAAAATATGACACCGAAAGATTTCGGTTTGGCAGTTCGGTCAGATATCCAAGGCTTGCTGGTAACTGCAAGGAATAAGATGCGCTCTGCCAGAGACTATGAAACGGTTGTTAATTTCAGTGGCGAAGTTGTTGAAACCAAATATGTACATAGCACAAGGGATGTTCTGCTCCGCAACTATGAAGAAACTGAAACATTCCTTCTGCAGTTGCAAGATACCTACCCAATTCACAGAAATGATTCCAGCCTTGCAGTAAAGCATCCTCAGATACTGAATGTAAAGAAAGAGACCGTTCTTGAATACCTTCGTGGATTCTCTGCGCATACAATGAACTCCAGTACCGGCTTTGTGATCCATGAGTTGATTGATATGATCGCCGGAGATGAGAGTGGTGTCTTTGATGAGTGGGATATTTTGGTCGCCGGGGGAGCAACTTCCAACCATGAGATCTCGTTCGCAGGGATAGAAATCCACCCCGTAAAGCGTAATTTTGCATACAGAAAGGATACAAAATCCCTTCAGATGTCCGGAAAAAACTCCAGATTGGGCAGCAAGGACTTGGCAAAAGGTGGATTGACCACCGATCAGGTGGCTGATATGGAAGCTGGTCATGGCGGGAATGGGAAATCCTTCAGTGAAAGCTTCTATTTTAAATCCGGTCATAAGCGTCACCCTCTTCTGGTAATCTATCCTGTGGTCTTGTCCTACACCCCCAAAGAAGGAGAAGCGCCTGACCAAATCAGGGTCAAGGAAGCTATTGTCCGGGATATTGATTTCCCTGTAATTGGTCTTAGCATTGGTATCCCCCTTATCGATGGAATGCAGCGGATTCGGCTGAAGTATAAGGTCAACAAGCAAAAGTGGCTTGAAATCTTTGGAGCTGATAACGCGGATGATTTTGATGAGGTCGATGAGACAATTCCGGAGGATTGATCATGTCAGATATAAAGAGAATACTGAGTGGAATCAATCATCTGGATACATATCAGCGGGTTGACAGCACACACCCCTTGGATTTGTATGTCGGCATCGATGATACAGCGAGATGGACACTACTACTGATCAGTGATTTTCAGCCGCTCAGTGTTACATCTTCCAGAATGATTATGATCAAGTCGGGCAAACGCTCCGACTCAAAATGGACTCAGTCCTTTTCCTTGGTTGATGACAGGTTCAGGGATATCTTTGTGCTGTTCTGTGAGGATATTGTATCCTCGTCGACCAATATTGCAAATAAAGAAAAAGCTGTCCGCTTCGTGGGGAAACGCTACAAAGAGTGGCGGGAAATGCTGGCGAATGCCCGGGGAAACCTTCTTTCCCCAGAGGAAATCAAAGGCCTTCTGGGCGAAATGTACTATTTGAAGAATTACCTTGCTCCGCTGTATGGCATAGAGAAAGCCGCATTATCCTGGACAGGCCCCAGACGGCTACCGCAAGACTTTATCCTTGATGATACCTGGCATGAAGTCAAAACAATATCCAGCGGAAAAAGTGAGGTCAGCATTTCCTCAATAGAACAGCTGGATTCTGTCAGAACCGGTGAGTTGGTCATTCTGAGGGCAGACAAAACGAGTATTGCCAATACGAACGCAGTCAACCTGAACAGTCTATACAAAGATTTGATGACACTGATAGCAAGCGATCACGAAAAAGAATTTTTTTCCAATATGCTGTTGCGATATGGATACTATCCCCGTGCCGAGTACGAGAGTGAGGAGTATACTTTTGAAATCAAAGGTATGCAACGATACGTTGTAAATACGGATTTCCCGTGTATCAGACGGGCTGATCTGCCAGCAAGTGTAACAGAAGCAAAATACGCTTTGTCTGTTGCCGCCATCGAGCCTTATACAAAGGAGTGATTTCGTGGATATCAAGGAATTCCGAAACGGAATACTGGACGACCTACATTTCAATGCATCCATCAACGGAACATCTCCCCGTGAGGAATTCCTGGCAATGTATGCAAACGCACTGGTCGAAGCAGAAGAATTTGAGGATTTTGAGCAGCTGGCCTATGAAGGAGTCGGGTCTCAAAATAAAAAGATTCTGATCGACGGCTATTATTACAGCGAACTGGAAAACTGTCTTGTAATTATAACCTGCCCTTTCACAGACAGTATGGATGTTCAGTCCCTCACTGCAACAGAGGCAGAAATGCACTTTAAGCGTGCCCGTGCTTTTGTGGAGGAATCCAGATCCGGATTCATTCAAAAGTATGCGGAGGAAAGTTCCCCAGGATACGGACTGGCTGTTGACATTCAGAAGCGATATAGCAATGTATCCAAGTTCAAATTTTATATTCTGACTGACATGGCGATGAGCAGTCGTATCCGTGAAATTCCTGGCACGATGATAGGAACCGCCACAGCAGAATATCATATCTGGGATATTACCCGTTTGCAAAGTCTGTACGCCTCCAAAACGGGTAAGGAAGAAATTGTCATTAACCTGAAAGAGTTTTCTGAAAGGGGAATCCCGTGCCTCCAGGCGGGCTCGACAGATGAGTATACTGCATATCTGTGCACTATTCCGGGTTACATTCTTGCATACTTGTATAACACTTATGGTGGCCGCCTTTTGGAAGGCAATGTGCGATCTTTCCTTTCAGCCAAGGGCAAGATTAACAAAGGTATCCGCAACACGATCCTGAATGAGCCCAGTATGTTCTTCGCTTACAACAATGGTATTGCAGCAACAGCATATGCCGTTGAAATGGATCATGGTGACGGCTGTACGTATATTACGCAAATAACCTCTCTTCAGATTGTGAACGGAGGCCAAACTACAGCATCCCTGGCGGCAGCCATTATCAATGATAAGGACAGAGCCAACGGATTGAGAGACATCTATGTTCCTATGAAGTTATCGGTTGTTACTCCAGAAAAGGCGATGGAGCTGATTCCAAACATTGCAAAGTATGCCAATAAACAAAATAAGGTCAGCGATGCAGACTTCTTCTCCAACCACGCCTTCCATGTCAGAATGGAGGACTTCTCCCGGCGCGTGCTTGCACCTGCAGTTATGGGAAATCAGTATGGCACACACTGGTATTATGAGCGTACCCGTGGTCAATATAAACAGGAGCAGAGCCGGATGACAAAAGCTGAACAGAATAAGTTCCTCATTCAGAACCCCAAGGCGCAGATGTTTACAAAAACCGATTTGGCTAAATTCTATAATATTTACCGGCAACTACCGCACCAAGTCAGCACTGGTGCGCAGAAGAACTTTATCCAGTTTGCGGAATGGGCCAGCGCGGCTTGGGACAAGGATGAGACTGTATTCAACGAAAGATTCTTCCGGCAAATTGTATGTCTTAATATCCTGTACAAAAAGGCCGACTACATTGTAAAGCACGCCCCCTGGTACGAAATGGGTTATAAAGCACAGGTTGTTACATATACCCTTTCATATTTGTTTTATCGGATTGGTAAGGAGTGCCCTGACCGTGTATTTGACTTCAGAGCAGTGTGGACCCAGCAAGGGGTATCCCATGCTACTGAGGTGGAACTGGAGAGAATTGCAGAGGCAATGTATAACCATTTGGTATCCCCTGGCAGGGAGGTCCAGAATGTAACAGAATGGGCAAAAAGAGAAGCTTGCTGGAAAAAAACAAAGGATATATCTGTCCCTCTCAGTGAACAATTCAAAAAAGAATTGGCAAGCGTTACTGAAGATGCAGAGACCAAAAAGAGCGCACGCAAAGAGCAAAAGCAGGAGAACAGTGCCTCTGCCATGATTCAGGTTGCTGAATTTGGCATAGACAACTGGAAAGCGCTTCTTACCTGGGGTATTCAAAACCGTGTGTTTACCCCTCAGGACATATCATTCCTGAAAGCAGCTATTGCTATGGAAATCGGGAAATTCCCAAGTGAAAAACAGTGTGCCAGAATTCTTCAGGTTCTGGCAAAGGCCAGAGAGGAAAGCTATCCGGGATAATCCATTATTTTGATTGGGAGGGACATATTATGGCAGATGTACATTCACCCGAAAAACGGAGCTATAATATGTCCCGTATCCATTGTAAGGATACAAAGCCGGAGGAATTGGTGCGCAAATTCCTGTTTTCTCAAGGGTTTCGTTACAGAAAGAACGATGCCCGACTTCCTGGCAAACCAGACATCGTTCTTCCGAAATATAAAACAGTAATTTTTGTTAATGGCTGCTTCTGGCACGGGCATGAGGGGTGCAAATACTTCGTCTGGCCCAAAAACAATGCAGAGTTTTGGAAAGAAAAAATAGGCAAAAATATTGTCCGCGATCGAACAAATCATCAGCTATTGAGAGCACAGGGGTGGAAGATAATCGATGTGTGGGAGTGCCAATTGAAGAAAGACAGCCGGGGGACCACTTTGGAAAATCTTTCCAGGGAAATTAGAGTTTGATGTTTTGTGTGCTAAACGAATTGCTCTTGGGAAACCCATGAGTTTTATAAATACTGGACATCCTGCGATATACAATGCAAAGGCCCGTACAAACAACTTTATCACCTTGTGGAAAAATAGGGGGATTATCAGAAGGAGAAAATGCCATGCTAGTTGATGATATTGTTGATTTCTGTGATAAAAAATATACCACATTTGGGAGAAAATGTGGCTGCGGTCAATGTAATCACCCATCCGGGGAATGTTCTGGGAGCTGCTATAACTGTTTGTACCAGATACATTTTCCTGAAAGATTTTCCGGCGATATAAAAAAACTCTATGACTGTCCCAAAATGTTATACCACTATGTCTGCCAATATTCTTATTTGTATACAACAGAACTTTTGTGTGCATTTAATGAAGAAAAGGATTATTTAGTTGATTATCCTTATTTTCATATTGTCTCTTTGGGGTGTGGTGGATGTGCTGATTTGATGGCATTTGAATATTTTTATAGAAGAAATGATTTGAATGCGCCCATTGCATATTTTGGAGTGGATGTTAATGAACTTTGGAGACCAATTAATAATCGAATCGCAAAGTACTGCGAGGGACAATCGATTAGGTATAAGGTTCGCTATGATGATGCGTTTAAGTATTTTCGACAAGGCACAGTCAAAGATGCAAATGTAATTATATTGAGTTACCTCATCTCATATCTTTATAATACGAATCAGATTCCTGTTATTGATTTGTTCTTGAGCGATCTGGTAAAGAATATTATCCAAAAGAAGAGAAAAGGTCGAAAGTTGTTGCTTGTTATTAACGATGTGAACAGCTATCGTAGGGGGCGCAACTATTTCGAACGATTTAAACGCAAAATAGAAGCATATGACCTGACCATAATCGACTGTAAGTACAGATATTTCGATACCGGGAATTTGTACCCCGGGCAAAAAATTGGCGATGCTTATGCAACGCACAGTTGTTGTTTTGAAATTCCCTCACACATCAAAACACAATATCATGCTGAAACAAATTGCAAACAAACAATTCAAATGCTGCTGGAGGTGAAATGAATGATAATAAGTGCAAGCAGACGTACGGACATCCCTTCATATTATGCAGATTGGTTTTATAACCGAATCAAGGAGGGATATGTTTGTGTTCGTAATCCGATGAATGTTCACCAAATCAGCAGAATATCCTTGTCTCCGGATGTAGTTGACGGTATAGTTTTTTGGACAAAAAATCCTCGCCCTATGATGGATCGACTGGACTTGCTCAGGGACTATATGTATTACTTTCAGTTTACGATTAATTCGTATGGTCAGGATATAGAAGCCAATATTCCCAGCAAGAATGATATAATTATTCCTACTTTCCGGAATCTTTCCGATATGATTGGCTCCGAACGAGTCATTTGGCGGTATGATCCGATTCTCCTCACGGAGAAATACAGCATTGATTACCACATTCGTTATTTTGAGGAGATCGCAAAACGACTCTCTGGTTATACGGAAAAATGTATTATCAGCTTCGTTGACTTATATCGTAATACGAAAAACAATACAAAAGATTTGGGATTATTACCGTTAGAAACCGCAGCAATGTATGAGATTGCGCATAGAATGTCTGAAATTGCGCTGAAATACGGGATAAAAATGGAGTCCTGTGCGGAAAAAATAAATTTGGAGCAATTCGGTATCGAGCATGGACATTGCATTGACTGTTCACTGTTTGAGAGACTTCTGGGGTGCAGACTTGACCTTGACAAAGATAAGAACCAACGGGAAGAGTGTGGATGCATGGCGAGTATCGATATCGGGATGTATAACACCTGTAAAAATGGATGCAAATACTGTTATGCAAATTATAGTGCTAATACGGTGGCCAAGCATTATGCTGCGCATAATCCGACATCTCCTCTGATAACCGGAGTAATTAAGGATGAAGATGTGGTCAAAGACCGCATTGTAAAGTCCTGCAAAGACTGCCAGATGAATTTGTTCTGAGAGAATTTTAGGTGCCATGCATGAGTGGACAGTCCGTGCATAACATCCTTCGTTTAAGTATCGCTTCTATGGTGCCGTCGCAAAGATGACCGCACCGTATTCACGCTGATTCCGGCCGCTGCGATATCTCCTTTGCGGAGCAGCCCTCGGTGTGCAGGGTCAATATCCGGCCGCGATCCCGCTGCGTATTGTAAAGACGCTTTCCTCTGGGCGTTATACCCAAGCGGTGGCGGTAGGTACTGCCGTCCAGAAAGTGAATCACCAGTGTTTGTTTTGATGTGACCACCATTTTGCGAATTAGGATTCAGATCATCAAATTGTCAATTTGGATGTCCAGTTTGCCGCGGGCGATATCGTCCAAAGCGGACTGGGCATCCGCCGTAATACAACCTAAAGTGTTGTCCAGCAGACTGGCACATTCGGCCAAGCAACCCGTATATGTTTTCATCAGATGCCACATGGCCCGCCGGACAGCGGCATCCAATTGCTCGGCATAAACATGGCGGCATTTACAGGCTGTCTTTCCACTTTTCTTGTTGTTGCACTCCCAGACAGCGTCTCGGTAGGTAGTGGAATGCCATGTTTTTTGCCAATATCGACCGCCACAGTCACCACAAATGATCAAATTTGAAAATGGCGAAAATGTACAGTTTCTGCGGCCTATATCCGCCCATGTGGCTTGTACCTCCTGCCATACGGACTTGCTGACGATACTGGGATGCCCGTTCTCCACATAGTATTGCGGTGCTTCGCCCTCGTTGATTTTTGTGGCTTTTGTCAGAAAGTCCGTTGTAACCCGTTTTTGCAGGATGGCATCGCCCATATATTTCTCGTTTTTTAGAATGCTGCGTATGGTGTGCGGCTCCCACCTCTGACTCTGTCCCGGCGAGAGCATACTATAATCCATCAGAATCCGGCAAATATCCGTGCTGCTTTTTCCGGACAGTGCCAGCAAATAGATGAATCGAACGACGCTTGCCTCGGCATCATCGACATTAACCTCGTCACCCCGGTCG
>OGGK01001446.1_pt1 | contig 15397 bp, 13 predicted proteins | sample 1571171 | NCBI WGS metagenome assembly OGGK01 (sample SAMEA2581958, study PRJEB24529) | metagenome | biome: Human gut stool | place: China | collected 2011 | reverse complement strand
ACGTACATTTATACCTTTTGATACACCAAAAAACGGAACCCGATCTCTGTCGTCAGGCGTTCGCATTCCGCAAGCCTGGCTGCGCCGTCGGCGGGGGTGTTCCAGTAATAGGGCGTCATGGCGAACAAATCCTGCACACTCTGCCCTTCCAGCGTGATGACAGCGGTGGACTCAACGGCCTTCACAAACGCAAAGCCGTCGTATTCGGTCTGCCGGACCTCGTTTTCATACGGGCAGTCGTACAAAATCTCTTTCAGGCCGAACAGATGCCGCGCGGTGGGCACGGCGTAAACAAGATGCCCGCCCGGGCGCAGCATACGGGCAAACTCAGCCTCGGCCATGGGCGAAAAGATGTTCAAAAGCAGGTCGGCCCAGCCGTCGCGCACCGGTGCACAGAAGCTGCCGCCGACACAGAACGCCGCGTCGGGCACGAGCTTCGACGCCAGCCGCACGGCCTCCTTGGACAGGTCGAACGCCGCAATCTGAGGGCAGCCCAGCGCGTCATACAAATACTTATCGTAGCTGCCCTCGCCGCAGCCGGCGTCCACAATATGGTCGTGGGGCAGCGCGGCGCAAAGCGCGGCCAGCGTCGCCATCAGCGGGGCGTAGTGCCCTGCCGACAGGAACGCGCGGCGGGCGCGGACCATGGCCTTGCCGTCGCCGGGATCGGCGGCGTGCTTCTTCTGCATCGGCAGTAAGTAGGCGTAGCCCTCTTTGGCAAGGTCAAAGCTGTGGGCGCTGGCACAGCGCAGGCTGCGCCCGGCCAGCAGCAGCGGCCCGCCGCATACGGGGCAGCGCAGGGCTGCCGCGGTGGTGGGGGTCATTCGGCAGCCTCGGCGGGCGTGGCCGTCTCGGGGGTGTCCGCTGCGTCCGATGCCTCGGGCGGCAGCGGCACAGTCATACCGCCGTGGGCGGCGAGATAGTCCTCGAAATTTGCGAATTTCTGCTTCGGCGGGCGGCGGGAGATCAGATCGAGACCCGGCTGCTCCGGCGCGGTGCTGCGCGGGGCGCGGGCATTGCGGGGCGGGCGCGGTGCCTTGGGCTGGTCGCGCAGCGGCTGGCTGGGCACCTGCGGGGCCGGGCGGGCATTGCGGCGCGGCGGCTGGGGCGCAGCAGGGCGTGCGCTCTGGGGCGCATTCTGGGGTGCAGCCGGGCGCTGGGCCGGGGCATTCTGGCGCGGTGCCTGCTGGCTCTGCGGTTGGACGGGTCTGCCCTGCCCGCGGCGGGGGTGGCTGCCATTGGCGCGGGGCGCATTCTCGCTGCGCGGGGCCTTGGGGGCTGCGGGCGCAGCGGCCTGCGGGGCCGGCTTGCGCGGCTGTGCGGGGGCTTTCCCCTCACGCGCGGGCTGCTGCGCCTGCGGGGCGCTGCCATTGCCAGCAGGGCGACGGCGGCGGCGACGGTGCGGTGCACCGTTCGGGGTTTGTGCAGCTTTTTCCATAATTCACCTGAATCCTGTTATACGCCGATGACACGGCATTCATTGTAATATCGTTTTTCCTCGGCATGGCCCATGCTGAAGGTCTTGCGGGGCAGCACGCCGCCCAGCACAACGCCCTTGAACAGGTCAGCCTTCGCAAAGTCGGGCAGCAGAATGGCCGTGGCTGGTTTGGCCGGGTCGGAGGCCAGCGCCAGCGCCGTGCTTTCGCCGTGGATGTAGTCCACGGTCACGCCGGGATGGGCGGGCAGAAAGTCCGCCAGAAATGCCTCCACACTGCCGACGGTCAGCGGCGCGGGCGGGTTGGCCAGCGCGACGGCACTCTCGCCGTGGGCATCGGCCAGGCGCAGACGCTGGTCGGACATCGTCGTACTGCTCCCCTGCTGCTGGTCCCAGGCGTCGAGCGCGGCATACAGCTCCTTGGCACCGACGCCGAACACGACGCGGTGGATCGGCTCGATCTCAATGGCGGGGCTGTGGACGTTGCAGACCTCGGCCAGGCACCAGCGCGCCGGATGGGTCCTGCGCTGCTCCTCGCTCAGGGTGGGCTTCAGCTCCTCCCAGTAGGCCTTGGCGGTGGCCAGGCTGTGATTGCCGTCACCGACGGCCAGTACCATCGGCTGCTGCCCTTTGGCAGCGGGCCAGCGGCGGGCAAAGGCGGCAGGGTCGGCCAGCGCCGCCAGCGCGGCGTCGATCCCGGCGATCAGCGCGGGGTCCTCGACGGCCCAGCCGCGCAGATGCCCGCCGCCCAACATCAGCTCACCGTCGTAGAGCGGCGGCAGCTGGTTCTTCATCAGTCCGATGGGCTCGATCAGCGTGCAGTCGGCGTCGTCGGCCAGCATCATGACGTGGGGCGTTTCCAGCGTCGCCCCGCGGCGGACCTTGAGGCGCGGCGGGATGCGCTCCACGACGGTGCTCTCGCTCGGGCGGATAGCGGGCTTGGAGCCCTTCGCGTAGTCGTAGGCATCAAGATCGACAGCGCCGACAAGGCCCTGCCGGACCGTGCCGTCCATCTGGGTACGCTCAACATAAACGTAGCCATGTACTTTCCGGGTCAGAACGGTTTTACGGTACTCCTCCATCGTGCGGCGGATGCTCGCTATGCGCTCGGCCTCCTGCGGGGTGCCTAAGTACGCCTCCGGCAGAACGATGTGCAGGGTGCTGGGCTTGCCGTCGGCCAGGTGCTCGGCGCGCTGCCAGTACTCCGGCTGGGAGGTGAACTGGTCAACGGCGATGCAGGCCCACGGGTCCAGCGGGACCCCGGCGGCGGGCAGTAAAATATCGGCTGCGGTAAAGCAGGCTTCGGACATAACAACGACCCCCTAACAGTTACAGAACAACGGTGTGGCCAACCAGGGCGTAGATCGCCAGCGACAGCACGCCGATGTAGATCATCGAGCTGGGCAGACCCTGGAAGATCGAGGAGATGGCCTTACTGCGCAGACGGCGGCGGCCCTCCCGAACGATAAAGACGGCAAAGACATAGCCCAGCCCGCTGCCCAGAGCGAACGCGACGCTTTGCAAAATCGTATAGTTCTGGTTCGCGCAGATGAGCATCGTGCCCAGCACGGCGGTGCTGCAGGTGGCAAGGCTGAGTTGGCTGCGGCAGCTGGCGCGCAGCTTGCGGGGCAGCACGCCCAGCAGCAGCCAGGCCACGGCCATGGCCGCGATGCCGCAGGTCAGGTAGACGATGGGCCGCAGGGCCGAAATGGGCAGCCATGCGGGCAGATAATCACGCAGCCACGGGAAAAACAGGTCGTGTGCGGCCCAGCCGGCAGGTGCGGACAGCGTGATGACCAGCAGCAGCGGCAGGCAGAAATCCCAGACCTGCGCGCGGTGGTCGGGCACGAGCTTCATCAGGCGGGTGACGCCCAGCGCGCGGGCCAGGATGACATTCTCCGCAAAGACGGCCAGCACCATATAGCTGATAAACTGCACAATACCGTTTAAAATCGGCTGCAGCTCAGTGCTTACGGTCAGCATACAGGCGGCGCACCTCCTCATGTTTATAATCGGTGTACAGGTTGGCAGCGGCGCACCAGATGGCGGCCAGGATACCCACGATGACAAAGCCGCCCGCGGGCAGTGCAGCCAGCGGCAGCAGCGCATTGTGCAGGATGACGTTGCCAAAGACCGCGCCCGTGGCCAGCAGCTCACGCAGGCAGCCCACGATGAGCAGCACAACACACATGCCGAGTGCGTTGTTGAAACCGTGGCGGAACGCATCCCTCACGGGTTCAAGGTCGGAGAACTCCATGCGCTTGACGATGGCGGGCTCCACGACCATGATCGGCAGGTAGATGCCCAGCAGCGTCAGGTCAGAGCCGAACAGTGCGTAGAGCAAAACATACGTAGGGATGTAGAGAAGCGCCGCGGAGTAGCAGTACACCACGGGGCGGAAGCGGTTCTTTGTCAGATGGCAGATGGCCACGGCCAGCACACGGGTGAAGGTGACCAAAATCAGCGAGGCGATACAGAGCATGAGCGCCCGCTGGCCGTCCAGCGCGGCACCGATGACCGGGGCCATGCCGAGGCCGCGCACAAGCACGGGGTTGGACAGCCAGATGTGGTCGGCGCGGATGCGCTCGTTCAGGGCAGCCTCCGCCGCGGCGTAGGAACGCGAGGCGCTGGCTTTTTTGGACTTCGGCGCAGGGGTCGGCTCCGGGTGGGCGGTGTGCTCTGCCGGGGCGGGCGCAGCCGGTGCCGCAGGGGCCGCCTTTTGTACCGGCGGCATGACCTGCGTGGGCTGCTGGGCGGGCTGTGCCGCGGGTGCAGGGGGCTGCACGGCATGGGCGACAGGCTCGGCAGGCTCGGCAGTTCTGCGCTTCGGGATCGAGATCGTGCGGGTCTCGTCAGCTGCCGCGGGCGTCTGGCTGCTGCGGGCAGCGGGAGTGGGCTGGGGGGCTGCGGACGGTGTGACCGCGGGGCTCCTGCCGTACTCCCGGTCCCGGTAGCTGCGGAACCGATCCTCCTCGGCCTGGGCTTCCGCCTGGCGGGCGGCCTCGCGCTCAGCCTGGCGGCGCTGGACCTCCTCCAGCATGGCGCGGCGCTCCGCGGCGGTGTACCGCGGGCGGCTCGTCGGGATGATGCCGCCGCTGCGGGCGGCATCACTGCGCCCGGGTGCGGGCTGCTGCGATGCGCCGGGCTGCTTTTCCGGTGCAGGGGCCGCCGGGGCGGCGGGCGCCTTGCCGGTCTGCATGGCGGCAAGGGCGGCCTCGATCTCGGCGCGAGAGGCGCCCTTCTCCGCCATGGCGCGGGCGACCTCGAGCATCTCCCTGGTGATGTGCGGGATAATTAAGGTCTCGGAGCGCTCCTCGCCCCGGCGCTTATTCGGGTTTTGTTGAATTGGCAAGGCGCTGCTCCTCCTCTCTCATAAAGCGGATGCGTTCGGTGCGGTGGCTGATGAGGTCGAGCCATTCGGGGATGGAGCTGACGATCAGCAGCGCACAGCAGGCCGCGCACTCATACGGGCTGAACACGCGGAACACATAGGTCATGATGCCCAGCGCCGCGCCGTAGATGATGCGGCTCATGCGGCGGTCCGGCATCGTGACCGGCTCACAGATCAGGAACAGGCCGGTGAACAGTGCCGTGCCGGACAGGACGACATATTTTTCCAGATAGAAGCGCTGGCGGATATATTCCCACGGCAGGCTGAAGGTCGGCAGTTCGTTCAGATTCGGGAAGAACCACGGCAGGCCGATGACAAAGATAAAGAACGGAATAACGACAGAAAGCTTGATGTGCCCGCGCACAAGCAGGAACAGCCCGCAGGCCATCACGACCAGCGCTGCGCTGGTGCCCATGGCGGCGGAGACGTTGCCGGTCAGCAGGTTCATCGTGCTGGCACTGGGCAGACCGCCATCCCGCAGAGTGGCGTTCATGCCCTCGGCGAGAGTGGTGTTCACGCTGCCGAACAACGGCAGCTGCGTGCCGGGAATGGGGTACGAAAAGACGTCCTGCGGCCACGAGATACCGGCCACGACGACGCCGACGGCGGCGGGATGGAACGGATAGTGGCCCTCGCCGCCGAACGCCTCCTTGACGAGCACGGCGACGATGACGGCGGAAATGACGATGGGATACGAGATGCTGGCAGGCATCAGCAGCACGATGAGCGCGGCAAAGCACTCACTGGACGGCTCATGGGACTGGTAGCCCGTGCCGTGCAGCGGGGCCAGGGCACAGTCGCACAGGTAGGCGGTCAGCAGTGCGGCCAGCAGCAAAAGCACCGGGCGCGCACCGTAGTAATACCACGACATGCCGATCAGCGGGACTGTGCACCACAGCAGGTCACTGTAGTAGCTGTAGTTCGCGCTGCGTTCAACTTTTTTACGATTGGGCATAGGGAAAAAGCTCCTTTACTTGCTGTGTAGGACGTTTACCACAGCGGCAGGATCCATGGCATGGAACAACGAGCTTCCGGCCACGAGCCAGTCGACCCCGGCAGCGATGCACAGGGGGCCGGTCTCGGTGTTGATGCCGCCGTCCACCTCGATCAGGGTATCACAGCCGCGGCGGGTGCGCTCGGCACAGATGGCGGCAATGCGCGTGGGGGTGGTGGGGAGGAACTTCTGCCCGCCGAAACCGGGCTCCACGCTCATGACCAGGATCAGATCAACAACGCCCAGATACGGGAAAACAGCTTCCACCGGCGTGCCGGGACGGATGCTGATGCCGACCTGGCAGCCCGCAGCGCGGATAGCGGCGATGACCTCCTCTGCCGTGTCCGGCACAGCTTCGAGGTGGAAGGTGATGAGGCTGGCTCCTGCCCTGGCAAAGTCGGCGGCGTAGCGGGCCGGGTCACTGATCATCAGGTGGACGTCGTAGTAGACGTCGGGCATAGCGGCATGCAGGCATTTCAGCACTGGCGCGCCGTAGCTGATATTGGGTACAAAGTGCCCGTCCATCACGTCAAAGTGCATCAGGTCGACACCGGCCTCCAACAGGCGGGTGCAGTCATGCTTCAGGTTGGCAAAATCAGCCGACAGGATCGATGCGGCAATTTTCGTCATAATGTATATACTCCCTTGATAGTCCCTCTTTGTTGTACGTAGTATGTGCAGTGTGCACATATAAAACTATTATAGCCCATTGCGCCCCAAAAAGCAAGAAGCCCGCAGACCGGGTGTCCCGGTTTGCGGGCTGGGGCAAAAGGGCTTCCCCTGAGGGGGAAGCTGTCACCGCAGGTGACGGATGAGGGGAGAGCTTACGGAGAAAGCCCGTAAACGGGCGGCTGCCGCAGGCTTACCCCTCATCCGGCCTCGGGCGGGGCCTCGGCCACCTTCCCCCGAGGAGGAAGGCTTATTTCTTTTCACTGCGCCAATGATGCACGGTCTGCAGCTGGAACTCAAAGTCGCGGGCATCCTTGGCAAGCTGGCTCGAGAGGATGATGCCCGAGATAAACAGCAGCAGCGCCGCCACCAGCACAAAGCAGCAGACGATCAAAGTCGGGAAGCGCGGCACAAGGCCGGTGCGGAAATACTCGCCCAGCACCGGGATCATAAAGCCGATGCCGAACACGGCCAGGATCGCGGCCAGAATGCCGAAAAAGCTGAACGGGCGGTAGTTCTTGAACAGCCGTGCAATCGTGCCCAATACTTTAAAGCCGTCGGAGTAGGTGTTCAGCTTGCTCTCCGACCCTTCCGGACGGTCACGGTAGTCAATGACAACGTTCTCGACCTGCATATTGCGCTGCAGGGCGTGGATCGTCATCTCGGTCTCGATCTCAAACCCGCGGGACAGCACGGGATAGGTCTTGACGAACTGGTAGCTGAACGCGCGGTAGCCGGTCATAATATCCTTGATCTTGCCGCCAAACAAATGATTTGTGCAGAACCGCACCAGATCGTTGCCGAAGTTGTGGAACGGGCGCTTGTTCTGGGTGTAGTAGGTGCTGGACAGGCGGTCACCGACGACCATGTCGGCCTGGCGCTCGGTCACGGCGGCGACCATCTCGGGCGCGGCCTCCGCGGGGTAGGTGTCGTCGCCGTCCACAAGAATGTACGCCTCTGCGTCGATCTCGCGGAACATGCGGCGCATGACATTGCCCTTGCCCTGCTGGTACTCATGGCGGACAACGGCCCCGGCTCCGGCGGCCAGCTCGGCAGTGCCGTCGGTGGAATTGTTGTCGTAGACGTAGACGGTGGCGTCGGGCAGGACGCGGCGGAAATCCGAGACGACCTTCTCGACAGTCTTGGACTCGTTGTAGCAGGGAATCAGAACGGCGATTTTATCCATAATAACAGGACCTCCGGGCGGATTTTACATCCAGAATTGAACAAGGCGGCTGACGGTGTAGTAAAGGGAAGGATTCATGCCCTGCAGATACGGCTCCATGGCGAAGAGCGTGCAGAAGCGGTAGACGGCGGTATATGCCACAGCGGCGGCCATGACGGTGCGCAGTGCGGGCAGCGCCGCAGCGGCAGTGCCCTCCCCCAGCGCTGCGCGGCGGGAGAGCGCACCCTCGGCGCAGAACCAGCACAGCGCCGCGCCAAGCAGCAACACGGGACTGTAATCCATCAAATAGCGGTAGAGCACCCCGGCCATCTCGCAGTCAACGACGGTCATGACGACTATGACGGCCGGGCTGCCGTAGACCACACAGGCGGCGACACGGCGGCGGTGCAGACAGCGGCGGAACGCGGGAAGCAGCGGCAGCGCCAGCACCCACAGGTACGGCGTGGCGGCCAGAATGCCGCCCGTGAACTTCTCGCTGATCGTGCGGATGACGGCGTTCGTCTGGACGTCGGTCTCCCGCAGGAACGGGAAAACACCCTGCCAGCTGGGCAGCTCGAACAGACTCGTGAACACAGCCGGGCCGATGCGCACGGCGTTGAAGCCGCGCTGGGTCATATCGTTGCCGGTCAGGTTGTAGTTGGCGCCAAAGTCAAAGGGCGAGCCGAACCGCGCAGCGTTGTACCACATGAGCCCGGCAGCGACCAGCACTACCGGCAGCAGGAACGCGGCGGCCTCCCCTGCCCCGGCGCGGCTGCGCAGCCGCTTCTGCCCGATATACTGCGGCCAGAAGATGGGCACGGCCAAAAACGCAAACAGCTCCATCTGGGGGCGGCACCCGGCGACGAGCGCCACGCAGAGACTGCCGAAGACGAGCTTGACGATCAGCGCACCGCGCTTTTCCACCGGCGTGCTGGTGGCGGAGAGCCAGAGCCAAAGCCCCAGCATCAACAGCGCCGCACCGCAGAGGATGGCATATTCATAAATGTAGGGGCGCAGCAACAGATAGTAGAACTGACTGCCCAGCGCCACGGCGGCCACGGCCAGCAGGTACGCCGCGGCGGACGCCTGCAGGAACCATCGGCGCACGGCCTGCCCGACGACGCCGAAGCAGGCGGCGAGGAAGATCAGCCCCAGCAGGACCATGCAGGGCGCATAGGCCAGGTTCTGGATGCCGGTCAGTGCCTCAAACGGCAGCTGGAACAAAAGACACGGTACAATGCCAAAATAGACGTAGTAGCGCCCATTGTAAAAGGCGTGGTCCCAGTGGATGTCGTTGATCTGCGCGGCGTCGCGCGCCCCGGCATCGTAGGGGTTGTCCAGCGCCAGCAGCTCGGCGGGCGGGTCGGCCTCCAGGTCAAGGCGCCCGTTCAGCAGGCTGTGCGCCAGCGCGCCGTACTGCTGGTAGACGAAGCTGACCGTGTTCTCCCCGTCCCAGAACGCGGTGTTGTAATCTTTTGTGGCAAGGCCGGTGTTGCTCGGCTCCCAGAACGGGATGACCACGACGAAGGCAGCCAGCACAAGGCCCAGCACGGCGGCTGCGGCGCGGTCACAGACGTTGCCCGCCAGCCAGCGGCGGTGCCACAGCCCACTGGCCGGGCGCAGGCCGTAGACGGCCAGCAGCGCCAGAAATACCGCGCAGAAGCGAAAAATCGAGAAATCCAGCGCGCGCGGCGCGTTGGCCGTGATGCCGCGGAAGGTCAGCGCCACCGGGAACTGCGCGTAGGTGGAGCTGTACCCGGCAGCGGTCAGCGTCAGCATCCCGACGGAGCCGGTCAGGTCCAGGCTGATGACCTGGGTGCGCGGGGCCTGCAGCCCCACCTGCCAGCTGCCGAAGCGGGTCAGCTCGGTATTGGCGGCGTCGGTGCCCTCAATGGTGAAGATCACGGCGCTGTCGGCGTGTAGCGGCTCGGTGTCGTCGCTGACCAGACCGTCAAACCGCAGGTTGTAGATGGGCTGGTCAATGTCGAGGAACCGCAGATAGGTGCGGCCCTCGTCGAGCGAGATCGTGCCGACGCCGCGCCCGACGTTGATGTTGTCGTCAAGGTAATCGACGAGCTGAAACGGCGTGTAGCTGTGGGTGTTGAAGTAGGCCACATTGCCGACGAACACCTCCAGCCCCAGCGCCGTGACGGCCAGCAGCGGGACGACGGCCTTTAACCCTTTGCGCCCGAGGCTGCGCAGCCCGGCGGTGACAAGCCCCGCCCAGCCGGTCATGGCGGTGAGGGCGACGAGCCGGAACGCGTGGAAGCCGACGGTCAGCCCGGGGCGGTGGTAGGCGCACAGAGCGAACACCCAGACGGCCAGCCAGAGCCCGGCGGCCCAGGCAGCGTCGCGGCGGGAAAACCTGCGGTGAGATACTACCGCAGGAACCGCACCGAAGATGCCGGAGACGAGCACGGTGAGGAGCAGGGTGATTATAATAAACATAAGAATAATGCTCCTCCTTTTGTGGGATGGGTGATGTGGCAGCGGGAAATGGCCAGAGCCCTTCCGGTCATCACTGGCGCTCGACCACCTCCCCTGAAAGGGCAGGCTTTTTTCGGGCGTATGCCCGTGAAAGGCGCCCCATAGGGTGGGGAGCTGGCCGAGCTTGCGAGGCCTGAGGGGTCTTACCCTGCGGGAGCTGCCGCTTCACTGCTTTGCATACTTCTCCATCTCGTGCAGCCAGAACTCGGCGGTCTTGTCCCAGCTGTACTTTTTCAGGACCTCGTCGGGCGCGGCCACGGGCTGGGCGGCCAGCGCGTCAAGATCCACATCATAATCATACGGGTCAAAATACCGCGCCGTATCGCCGTACAGCTCGGGCAGGCAGGTGGCGTTGGCCAGCGCGACCGGCGCGCCCAGGGCCAGCGCCTCCAGCGGCGGGATGCCAAAGCCCTCGAACACGGCGGGGTGCAAAAACAGCTTGCAGTGCTTCATCAGCGCGGCGTTCTCGGCATCGGACACATAGCCCGGGTAGAACACATTGTGGGTGTCCTTCGCCTCGGCGTCGTCGCCAAAGGCACGCAGGTCCTTGCCGCCCGCGACGACAAACGTCTTGTCGGGGCTGCGGCGGGCGACCTCTCGGATCCACTTGAAGTTTTTATGCTTTGCCAGACTGCCGAGGGCGTAGAAGTACTCCCCTTTTTTGACGCCGGGCATCTTGTCAAAAATGCTCTCGTCGGGGGTGACGTTCTTCATGTGCTCCCAGCCGTTGTAGGTGATGCCGATCTTGTCCAGCGGGATGCCGAGCTTCTCGCTGATGAGGTGCCGCTGGTTGTCGCTGACCGTGAACACCCGCTGGGCGAACCATTTGGTGGACAGGCAGTGTACCCAGAACTTGAAGCGGAAAAAGCCTTTGTCGGTATCCAGGACCAGCGGGCGGATGTCGTGCAGCACCACGACGCTGCGGCGGGTCAGCAGCATATCGCTGGCAAGGCCCACGTAAAACGCATGGGTGCGGCGCAGGTAGGCGGGCAGCACGGCCAGATTGTAAAAATACGGGATGGACTTGAGCGGCACCAGCCGGATGTTTTTCAGCTCCGGCAGATGGATGGGCCGCCCGTCGTCGCGGTAGGCAATGCGGACGTCCAAGCCGGTGCCCTCGATCAGCTTGTCCAGCCGGACGACATTCTCATAGACATAGCGCGGGATGCCGGTGATATTGTCACACAGTACCGTGCCGTTGATGACGATAGGGTTCAATCCAGTTCCTCCTTCTCCCAGTGGGAGCAGTCGAGCAGCTCCTGCTGCCAGTCGGCCATGCGGCGCAGGCAGTATTCCTTCAGCTCGCGCTCAAAGCGTTCCTCGCTGAAGGAGCGGCTGTGCTCACGGATTTCCTCTTTGGAACAGGCCACGCCGTCGCGCTCAAACCGTTCGATGCAGTCGGCCAGGCTCTCGACGGTCTGCTCTTTAAACCAGTAGCCGGTCCTGCCGGGCAGCACGCTCTCGCACGCGCCGCCGCGGCCATAGGCCAGCACCGGCGTGCCCGCGCTCTGGGCCTCGACGGGGGTGATGCCAAAGTCCTCTTCACCCGGGAAAAGGAAACCCTTCGCGCGCAGGTAGTAGCTGCGCACTTCTTCGTCGGACAGATCGCCGCCCTTGAACTCGATGGTCGGCCCGGCCATGGCCCTGAGCTTGTCCAGCTCTCCCCCGCCGCCGATGACGACGAGGCGCTTGTTAAGGCGCGTGCAGGCCTGCACGGCCAGATCCACGCGCTTGTACCAGGTCAGACGGCCCACGGTCAGGTAGAAGTCCTCCTTTTCGACAAAAGGCGACTCGTTGATGTGGCAGCAGGGGTAAATGACATCGCTGTCACGCCGGTAATATTTTTTGATGCGCTGGGCGATATAATGCGAGTTGGCGATGAAATAATCCACGCGGTCCGCGGCGCACTTGTCCCAGATGCGCATTTTGTGCATCTGGCCGGGCATGACGAGCTTCGCCAGCCAGTTGGCGTTGGCGCGGTAGGTGTAGTAAAAATCCCACACATAACGGATCGGCGTGTGGCAGTAGCAGATGTGTACGGCATCCGGGCGGGTGATGACGCCTTTGGAACAGGAGGAGGACGACGACAGCACCAGATCGTACTCGGTCAGGTCGAACGCCTCAAACGCGCGGGGCATCAGCGGCAGCATGGCCTTGTACAGCCTGTTGGAGAAGGGCACCTTCTGGAACCAGCTCGTGCGGATGTCATAGCTTTTAAAGTGCTCGGGCATGTTGTTGGGGTCGTACACAAGGGTGTAGATGACGGCATCGGGGAAAACGCGCTTCATGGCGTCCACAACGCGGTCCCCGCCGGCGTAGCCGACAAGCCAGTCGTGAACGATGGCGACCTTGGGCTCCTTTTTGCTCATTACAGACACTCCCGTCCGGTAACGCACAGGGCGTTATTGTAGTTTTTCGTCGTTGACCATCTTGCCGCCGAACACGGTGCGGAAGATGATCTTGATGTCCAGCGCCACGGTCCAGTTTTCGATGTACCAGATGTCGTAGCGGATGCGCTCGGCAATGTCGGTGTCGCCGCGCAGGCCGTGGATCTGCGCCCAGCCCGTGCAGCCGGGGCGGACCTGCTGGCGCACAAGGTAGCGCGGGATCTCCTCTTTAAAATGCTCCACATGGTAGGGCACCTCGGGCCGCGGCCCGACGAGGGACATATCCCCTTTCAGCACGTTGAAGAACTGGGGCAGCTCGTCCAGGCTGAACTTGCGGATAAAGCTGCCGAAGTGGGTCTTGCGCGGGTCGCAGTCGGTGGACCAGCCGGTCTCCTGCTGCACATTGACCCGCATCGAGCGGAACTTGTACATCATGAAGGGCTTTTTGTTCAGGCCGATGCGCTCCTGTCTGAAGATGACCGGCCCGGGGCTGGACAGCTTGACGCCGATGGCCGTGACCAGCATGACCGGGCTGGTCAGAATGATCAGGATCAGGCTGCCGATAATATCAAGCCCGCGCTTGACAGCGGCGTTGAGCAGATTGTCAAACGGCGTCTGCCGCACATTGATGAGCTTGCACTCGTCCAGCACGTCAATGGTGGGCCGGGCGGGCAGATAGTCGCTGTAGAACGGTACCATCGTGATGCGCACGCCGTTTTTGTCGCAGGCGGCAAAAACGTGGGGCAGCAATTCGATCTCGTCAGCCTCCAGCGCTACGACGACCTCATCGACGGCAACCTCGTCGAGCCGGGCGGACAGCGCATCATAGCTGCCCATGTAGCGCACACCAAGACCCGGTTCTTCGATTCCGGCCAGATAGCCGTCCACGACAAAGCCGTAGTAGGGGTTGTGCTCGAGCGCGCGCAGATAGAGCGCGGCGGATTTACCGCCGCCCACCAGCAGGATATGGCGCAGACCCAGCCCCTTGCGGCGGCGGGCGCGGTCTACCCAGCGCAGGATCATACGCTCGATCACGACGCCTGCCGTGCCGAGAATATAGAACAGCGCCAGTACGATACGGGAGTAGTCGTCCAGGTGCATCAGATACAAAGCACCAATGAAGATCAGCAGTCCCGCCGCGTTGATGACGGCAATCTTGGTGCAGCGCTCGGCCAGGCCGCGCAGCCGCGTGGTGCTGTAGATACCGGCGACCCAGTAGATGAGCACGAGCACCAGCGACGTGGCCAGCCCGGCAATGATGTTGCGCGGGTCCCGGGCCACGGCCAGCGCAGGCCCTGCGCCGCCCGGCTCAAAGTAGCGGACGTAATTGAAACGGATATAGTTGGCAAGCAAAAAGCCGATGAAAAGCAGTGCCGCGTCCGCCAGCACATACAAAAGGCTTTTGAAGCGTTGGTTCTTTTCCAGCAAGAGGTGATGCCCTCCCTACGGTGATAGATTTAAACAATCTATTCAGTATGTCAAAAAACATCTACTTTGCCTTGTAGAGAATGTAGGGGCGAACATTGTTCACCCGCCAACTTGGCGCAGCAACGCTCTTTTTGGAAGGCTTCTCACAAGGCGAACGGGCACGGGCGAGCAATGCTCGCCCCTACAATACGCTTTTTTGACAGTCTGGATAGATTTAAACAATCTATTTTACCATATTTACGCCGGTATTGCAAATCAGCGGTAAAGTTCCTGCAGCTGATCCAGCGTTTTCTTCATTTCGGCGCGGACCTCCGGCGGGCCGGAGACGACGACGCCGGTGCCGAACCCGGCCACCCAGCCGAAGAACTGCGGGCTGACCTGAATCTCGGCGGTCATCGTAAAGTGCTCGCCGTCGGCGCAGGGCGTCAGGATCGGCGCGGTGCCGAACCGGTCGATCATCGCCCCGGCAAAGCGGTTCTCGCATTGCAGCGTTACCCGCTTGAGCGGGCCGTTGAACATGCCGAACATCTGCTGCATATACGTATTGACGTCGAAATTGGCGTATTCCCCGGCACCCTCGCGGGTCGTGTCGGGCAGCTGGTGAACGTTCTGCATCTTGTCGACGCGGTAGTGCTTGAGCCGCCCCTCGGTGTAGGCGATCAGATAATAATTGCCGTTCTCCCACACGAGCACCCACGGGCTGACGCGGTAGAGCTGGCCGTCGTGGCGCGGGGCCATCCGTTTTTGCAGGTTCCAGTCGCAGTATTTGAAGGTGACCTGCTCCCCTGCCGTGATGGCGGCGTGCAGCGCATCGACGGTGTACAGGATTTTCTCGTCGGTGCTCTTGATACGCCCGCTGACCAGTACCTTACGGTCCAGCTCCTCCTGCCGGTATGTGGAGGTGAACTGGCCGAGCTTGTCGATCAGAATTTTGGATTTGCGCGCCGTGATAAATTTGCTGGCGTAGACGGCATCGACGAGCAGCTTGAGCTCGGCAAGCTCAAACGGAGCCTCGGTCATATAGTAGCCGCCGCCGCGCCCGCGCTGCTGCACGATCTCATATTTGGTGTCGGGCAGGTTGTTTAAGGTGTTCAGGTCATCGTAGACGCTTTTGCGCTCGGCGACGACGCCGTGCTCCTGCAATTTTTCCACCAGTTGGGGAACACTCAAGGGGTGCTTCTCGTCGGTTTCCCGGGCGAGGATCTCCAAAAGAACAAGCAGTTTGCGTTTCTGGCCTTCTTTGCGCGACATAAAAGCGGCTCCTTTCCTGAGTCTGGCAGATATAGTCCTATTATACACCCTATAGGGGCGGGTGGCAAGACCGGGAACGGCTGCCTCCCGGGAGGCTGTTCTTTCTTTTGCCAACAAAAGAAAGAACCAAAGAAAATTGCCGCTGTTTCGACGCAGCGGACCCGCGACTTGGGGGCTGCACGCCCCCAAG
>OGGK01001441.1_pt1 | contig 15442 bp, 10 predicted proteins | sample 1571171 | NCBI WGS metagenome assembly OGGK01 (sample SAMEA2581958, study PRJEB24529) | metagenome | biome: Human gut stool | place: China | collected 2011 | reverse complement strand
TTTCTGATCCTGGACGAGCCTACCAACCATCTGGACATTGCTTCCAGAGAATGGATCGAGGAAGCGGTGGAGGCCTATGACGGCACGCTGCTGTTCGTCAGCCATGACCGCTACTTCATCAACCGCTTCGCCACCCGGATCTGGGAGGTGGCCAATGGGACCATTACCGACTATCCCATGGGTTTTGCTCAGTACCGACAGGTGAAGGCACAGGAAGAAGCGGAAAAAACAGAAGCCCCAAAGCCTGTAAAGGGAAAAACAGTTACAGAAAAACCGGTCCGGGGCGACCGGGCGCAGCAGGCGGCCCGGCGGCAGCTGACCATCTGCGAGCGGGAGATCGCCAAAGCGGAGGAGTGGATCGGGGCGCTGGACGCCGAAATGGAGGCCAACGCCTGCGACTATGAAAAGCTCAATGCGCTGGTGGCGGACAAGGACGCTGCCCAGGCGGAGCTGGATGCCCTGTACCTCCGCTGGGAGGAGCTCAGCGAGGCGGCAGGCGAGGCATAAGAAACAGAGGTGAAAACATGCGGGATGTACTCTGCATTTACTATTCCCGAACGGGGAATACCAAACGGGTGATGGAGACCATCGCCAAAGAAATGGACGCGGAGCTGTTGGCATTGGCCGATGGCGTGGAGCGGAGCGGTCTGCGGGGTTGGCTCCGCAGCGGCATGGACGCCATGCGAAAGGACTGCCCTGACGTTCTGCCCTTTGAAACGGAACGAAAGCTGGAAAATTACCGGCTGGTCATCGTCGGCACCCCTGTGTGGGCGGGCCGGTGCAGCAGCGTGGTGCGCAGCTTTCTGAAGCAGCACGGCAAGGAACTGAACCGGGTGGCCTATGTGCTGACCCGGGGCAGCGAACACAAATGTGAGGATATTTACCGGCAGATGGATCAGTATACGGGAAAGCCCCATCAGGCGGCCACATCCCTGCGGGTGGGCCATGTGGGCCACACCTTCTGGCAGGAGGAATTTCTCCGGCAGATCCGGGAACTGCTGGCGGAGGAGGAATAGCGACACTCCTTTTCAAATTTCAACATTTGAGAAAGGAGCACAGCTATGCTGGATAAATTAAAGGATCTGGACCTCCGGTATGAGGATCTGGAATCCCAGTTAGGCGATCCCCGGGTGTATGGCGACGCAGAGAAGCTGCGTCAGGTGAACCGGGAATTGAAGGAGCTGCTGCCGGTGGTGGAGACCTACCGGGCCTATCAGGCGGCGGACAGCCGCCGCCGGGAGGCGGAGGAGCTGCTCCATGACCCGGAAATGAAGGAAATGGCTCAGGACGAACTGGCGGAAGCCAAGGAAGAACTGGAACAGCTGAAGGAAAAGCTGACGATCCTCCTGCTGCCAAGGGACCCTAATGACAGCCGAAACGTGATCCTGGAGATCCGGGGCGGCGTGGGCGGCGAGGAAAGCGCCCTGTTTGCCCATTCCCTTCTGCGGATGTATACCATGTATGCCGAGAGCCGCGGCTGGAAGCTGGAGATTGCCAGCATCAACGAAACGGAGCTTGGCGGCGTGAAGGACTGCTCTGCCGTTATTGAAGGGGACGGGGCCTGGTCCCGGCTGAAGTTTGAGTCCGGCGTCCACCGGGTCCAGCGGGTGCCGGAGACGGAGTCCGGCGGCCGTATCCACACCAGCGCCGCCACGGTGGCGGTGCTGCCGGAGATGGAGCCGGTGGATGTGGAACTGAACCCCGCGGATATTGAAATGCAGGTCTACCGGGCCAGCGGCGCTGGCGGACAGCACGTGAACAAGACCTCCTCCGCCGTGCGGCTGATCCATAAGCCCACCGGCATGATCGCCGAGTGTCAGGAGGAGCGCAGCCAGTTTCAGAACCGGGAGAAGGCCATGCGCCTGCTGGCCTCCAGATTGTACGAGGCGGAGCGGGAAAAGCGGGAGAGCGCCTATGACGCGGAGCGCCGCAGTCAGGTGGGCAGCGGGGACCGCTCCCAGCGGATCCGCACCTATAATTTCCCACAGGGACGGGTGACAGACCACCGCATCGGCCTGACGCTTTATAAGATCGACGCCATCATGGACGGCGCGCTGGACGAGCTGATCGACGCGCTGGTGACGGCGGATCAGGCAGAGAAGCTGAAACAGGGACAGGAAGCAGAGTGAGCATATTTTGAGAGCAAACGCCCGGCGGCGTTGAATATAAGATAATTCGAGGCGAGGAATGATGCATACACGATATTTTGACCTGCGGGACACCAAGGGTCAGCAAAAGATCATCGAGGATCAAATCTCCGCAGCGGCAGACATCCTGCGGCAGGGGGGACTGGTGGGAATTCCCACGGAAACGGTCTACGGTCTGGGCGCCAACGCATTGGACGCAGAGGCTGTCAACAAGATCTTCGAGGCCAAGGGCCGTCCGCAGGACAACCCTCTCATCATCCATATTCCGGGACCCCAGTGGCTGCCCCGGTACTGTGAGGACGTGCCGCCGCTGGCGTATACGCTGGCCCGGAAATTCTGGCCCGGTCCTCTGACCATGATCCTGAAGCGGAAGCCCATCGTGCCGGACGCCACCACGGCAGGACTGGACACCGTGGGTGTCCGCTGCCCGGACCATCAGGTAACGCTGTCCATCATCCGGGAGGCAGGCGTCCCTGTGGCCGCGCCCAGCGCCAATACCTCCGGCCGTCCCAGCTGCACCACCGCAGCGGACGTGATGGAGGACATGGAGGGCAAGATCGACGCCGTGGTGGACGGCGGCCCCTGTCAGGTGGGCGTGGAGTCTACCATTTTGGATCTGACCTGCACGCCGCCCCGTCTGCTGAGACCCGGCGGACTGCCTTTGGAGGCATTGGAAGAGGTCGTCGGCCCTGTGGCGGTGGATAAGGCCGTAACAGAGCGGTTGAAGGACGGGGAGCAGCCCAAGGCTCCCGGTATGAAGTATCGCCATTATGCCCCCAAGGCTCCGGTGACTGTTGTCACCGGCCCGGCGGAAGCTTCTGCCCGGACCATTTTGCAGATGGTGAAGCCCGGTGACGGTGTCATCTGCTTTGATGAATTCGCGGAGCTGTTCAAGGAACAGGAAGTGGAATGTCTGGGTCCCAGTCAGGATAAGCGGATTCAGGCCCAACGGGTGTTTGACGCTCTGCGGGCCTTTGACAGCAAGGACGCGGCCCAGATCTATGCCCAGTGCCCGGACAGTCAGGGCCTTGGCCTTGCTATCAGCAACCGGTTGAAGAAGGCGGCGGGCTTCAAGACCATCGCCGCTGGACAGAAGCGGGTGGTCATTGGCATCACCGGCGGTACCGGCTCCGGTAAGACCAGCGCGCTGGAGGCCATCCGGGATCTGGGCGGCCGGGTCATCGACTGCGACGAGGTGTACCATGAGATGCTCCGGGACAGCGCGGAGCTGCGCCATGCCATCGAAGTGAAATTCCACGGCGTGTTTAATTCCGACGGTACGCTGAACCGCAAGAAGCTGGGTGAGCTGGTCTTTGAGAACAAGGAACGGATGGCGCAGCTCAATGAGGTCATTTATCGGTTCATCGTGCCGGAGGTACAGCGCCGCTGTCAGGCCGGCGAACTGGTGGCGGTGGACGCCATCAACCTGATCGAAAGCGGCGCGGAGGCCCTGTGCGACCGGACCGTGGCTGTCACGGCCCCGGCGGAGCTGCGGGTGCGGCGGATCATGGCCCGGGACGGCATTGATGAGCGCTATGCCCGTATGCGGATCTCTGCCCAGAAATCTGACGAATTCTACCGCGGTAAGTGCGACTATGAGCTCAGCAACACCGCTGAGACGCCGGAGGATTTCCGGGAGATCGCCAGAGATTTCTTCCGTCGTCTCATCGGAGAGCTCCGGGAGGAAAAGAATGAAGCCAGCCGGTAAACGGCGGGCAGGAACCGCTGACGGCTGCCCTACCTTACCGTCGCGGAGAATTTACCACTTTATCGACAGTCTCGAAGGAGGATACTATGTCTGATAGCAACAAAGCATTGAAGGAAAAGCTGCTGAGCAGCCGTAAAAACGGCTTTGACCGTGTGGACGCGGCGGAGCTGGAGCAGATGGAAGCCTACTGCAAGGAATATATGACGTTTCTGGACGCAGGCAAGACCGAGCGTCTCTGCGCGGCGGAGACAGTCCGCCTCGCAGAGCAGGCCGGATACAAGCCCTTGGTCCGGGGACAGGCCTTGAAGGCCGGAGACAAGGTGTATGTCTGCAATCGCGGGAAGAGCGTGCTGCTGGCCCATATCGGCAGTAAGCCCATGAGCGAGGGGGCCCAGATCGCCGCCGCCCACATCGACTCTCCCCGGCTGGATCTGAAGCCTAACCCTCTGTATGAGGACAATGAACTGGCCTATTTCAAGACCCACTACTACGGCGGCATCCGCAAATATCAGTGGGTGACCATCCCGATGGAGCTTCACGGCGTGGTGGCGCTGACGGATGGCACCACTGTCACAGTGAACATCGGCGGCGATGAAGGCGATCCCAAGCTGGTCATCACGGACCTGCTGCCCCATCTGGGTCAGGAGCAGAGCAAGAAGCCGCTGGCCGAGGGCATCGTGGGCGAGCAGCTGAATCTGCTGCTGGGCAGCAAGCCCATCGGAGACGATGAAGGCTCCGACCGGGTGAAGCTGGCTGTGATGCAGCTTTTGAACGAGAAGTACGGCATCACGGAGGATGATTTCACCTCCGCTGAACTGGAAGCGGTGCCGGCTGTGAAGGCCACGGAGATCGGCCTGGACCGCTCCATGATCGGCTCCTACGGCCATGACGACCGCGTCTGCGGCTACGCCGCCTTGAAGGCATTGCTGGATCTGGACAAGACGCCTGCCAAAACCGCCGTCTGCGTGCTGGCGGACAAGGAGGAGATCGGCTCCGACGGTGTGACCGGTATGCAGTCCGCTGCCTTTGACACCTTCATGGAGGATCTGTGCGAGGCTCAGGGCGCGGCCCTGCGGGTGTGTCTGGAGAATTCCTTCTGCCTCAGTGCCGACGTGACGGCGGCCTACGATCCCAACTTCGGCGAGGTGTTTGAAAAGAAGAACGCCGCCTATCTGAACTACGGCATTGGTCTGTGCAAGTACACCGGCGCCCGTGGCAAGTCCGGCGCCAGTGATGCCAGCGCCGAGACGGTGGGCTATGTCCGGGGTATCTTTGACCGGGCCAAGGTCATCTGGCAGATCGCGGAGCTGGGCAAGGTGGACGCCGGCGGCGGAGGCACCGTGGCCATGTATATGGCCAACCGCAACATCACGACGCTGGACGCCGGCGTGCCGGTGCTGGCCATGCACGCTCCCTTTGAGGTGGTCTCCAAGCTGGACTGCTATGAGACATATAAAGGTATGAAAGCTGTTTACGAAGCGGAGTAAAAGCTGTTTCAAAAGAGTCTGACGGCGAGAAAATATGGAAAAGGCAGGAGGGAAAACCGCTCCTGTCTTTTCATATATGACCTTTTTCAACAATTTGACCGTAAACGGCGGACAATTTAACGAAATTTTTCCAAATCCCACAAGGGTATCTTTGCCGTTTTCGGTTGCAAGCTGTTGGGAAAGCTGATAGAATAGAACTACTCAAAGACAAATGACCGTATGAGGTGGACGATATGGCGAGAAAAATCAAGTATTATCTGGTGGCGGCGGAGGCCCTGCCGGAGATCTTTATCCGGGTGGCGGAAGCCAAGCGGATGATGCAGACCGGCGAGGCGGACACGGTGGGCGCAGCCACAAAAATGGCCGGCATCAGCCGCAGCGCCTTCTATAAGTACAAGGACGCGGTGCAGCCCTTCAACGATATGAAGTCGGAGCATATCATTACGTTTTACACCCTGCTGAAGGATGTGTCCGGCACGCTTTCCAGCGTTCTGGGCGTGTTTGCCGCCTCCGGCGCCAACATCCTGACCATCAACCAGAGCATTCCCACAAACGGCTGCGCGGCCGTGACCATTTCCGCTGAGACCTCCGCCATGGAGAAGTCTCTGGAACAGCTGATCACCGACATTTCCGCATTGGACAACGTTATCAAATTCGAGATCCTGGCCGGATAAGGGAGGAGCAACGATGATCAAGATCGCAATTCTGGGGTTGGGTACAGTGGGGACCGGTGTTGTGAAGGTAGTAGAGGCCAACACAGCCCCCATCCAGCACAAGCTGGGCCAGCCGCTGTCCGTGAAAACGGCGCTGGTCCGGAAGCTGCGGGCCGACCCGTATCAGCACTTGATGACCGAGAATTTCCGGGAGATCGAACATGACGGCGAGATCCGGGTGGTGGTGGAGACCATCGGCGGCGTGGAGGCCGCCTATGAGTACACCCGCCGGTGTCTCATGGCGGGCAAGCACGTGGTCACAGCCAACAAGCAGCTTGTGGCGGAGCATGGCTGTGAGCTGCTGGAGCTGGCCCGGAAGAACCATGTGAATTACTTATTCGAGGCCAGCGTAGGCGGCGGCATCCCTGTGCTGCACCCCCTGACCCAGTGCATGGCGGCCAACCGCGTGGATGAGATCTACGGCATCCTGAACGGCACCACCAACTTCATCCTCACAAAGATGGTGAAGGAGGGCGCGTCATTTGCCGAGGTTTTGAAGCTGGCGCAGGAGAAGGGCTACGCGGAGGCGGACCCCACGGCGGACGTGGAGGGCATCGACGCCGGCCGCAAAATTTGTATTCTGGCGGATCTGGCCTTTGGACATCAGGTGGACCCGGCGCAGGTGCCCATGGAGGGCATTACCGGCATTGATCTGAAGGATGTGGAGATCGCCGGACGCCACGGCTACCGCATCAAGCTGCTGGGCCGCTGTCTGCGGCTGGAGGGCGGCCGCCGCACTGCGTATGTGGCGCCCCACCTGATCTCGGAGGAGAACCCCATGTCCGATGTGAACGATGTGTTCAACGCGGTGGTGGTCCGGGGCAACGCCACCGGCGAGGTCATGTTCTACGGCAAGGGCGCGGGCGAGCTGCCCACCGCCTCTGCCTGCGTGGCGGATGTGATCGAGTGTCTGCAGGAGGAGCGCCATCGGCCGGAGATCGGCTGGAGCGCCGATACCGGCGGCTTTGCCTCTCCGCTGACGCTGAAGAACCGTTGGTATTTCCGGGTGGGAACGGATACCCTTCCGGAGGCCTTACATAGCGCAAAGGTGCTGGAACAGGGCACGGAGACCGCCTTTATCACGCCGCCCATCACCGGCACGGATGCGGAGCGGCTGGCGGCTTACCTGCCCACGCTGGCAAAGATGCGGGTGCTGGATTGATTCCCCAATCCCGGCTTCCCGCGTATGATGGAGTGGACCCTGCTGCCGGTCGGTAAGATTTCAATGGACTGGCGGCAATCTGAAGCAAAGAGGGAACAACCATGAGCTTGATCGTACAGAAATTCGGCGGCAGCAGTGTGCGGGACGCACGGCGGATCCGCAACGTTGCCGGTATCATTGCGGAAACTTATTTGGAGGGCAACGATGTACTGGTGGTGCTTTCCGCACAGGGAGACACCACGGATGACCTCATTGCCAAGGCGGAGGAGATCAATTCCCATCCCTCCAAGCGGGAAATGGATATGCTGCTGTCCACAGGCGAGCAGATCTCCGTAGCCCTGTGTGCCATGGCGCTGGAATCCATGGGCCTGCCCTGCGTGTCCCTGACCGCCTGGCAGGTGGGGATCCAGACCACCGCCGTCCACGGGGACGCCCGGATCAAGCGGATCGATTCTGAGCGGGTCCAGGCGGAGCTGGATCAGCACAGGATCGTACTGATCACGGGCTTTCAGGGAATGGATCGGGCCGGGGATGTTACGACCTTGGGCCGGGGCGGCAGCGACACCAGCGCTGTGGCGCTGGCGGCGGCGTTCCGGGCCAAACTGTGCCAGATCTACACGGATGTGGACGGTGTTTACACTGCGGACCCCCGAATCGTGCCCAACGCCAGACATCTGGACGAGATCACCTATGATGAAATGCTGGAGCTGGCGTCTCAGGGGGCCGGCGTGCTCCACAACCGCAGCGTGGAGCTGGCGAAGAAGTTCCGGGTGGATCTGGAAGTGCTCTCCAATCTGAAGAGAAAGCCCGGAACCAAAGTGAAGGAGGTCACAAAAGTGGAAAAGACGACCATCGCCGGTGTGGCGAAGGATACCAGCATCGCACGGATCGCACTGATCGGGCTGCGGCACAATCCCGGCGTCGCGTTTCAGGTGTTTGACCTGCTGAGCAAGCATAACATCAATGTGGACCTCATTTTGCAGTCCATTGGCCGGGAGGACAGCAAGGATATTTCCTTTACTGTTCACGAAAAGGATCTGGAGGACGCTCGGGCGATCCTGACGGAAAATCAGGAGGTTCTGTGCTTTGACCATATCGAGGTGGACGGCAACATCGGCAAGGTCTCCATCGTGGGTGCGGGCCTGATGACCAACTGCGGCATGGCCGCCCGGATGTTTGAGGCGCTGTATGAGGCGGGCATCAACATCCAGATGATCAACACCTCTGAGATCCGGGTCTCCGTCCTGCTGGACGAGGGGGACGTGGACCGGGCAGTCCGGGCCATCCACGCCAAATTCTTTGACGAAATCTGAGTGATATAGCGGAACACGGGGAAGCCGGTATGGGTTCCCCGTGTCCCTTTGACTGTTTGGAAATCATTAAATAAGCCGCATCAAGCGGCGGAATGGAGATAGGTATGAACGCAATTGTAACCGTGATCGGAAAGGACAAGGTGGGCATCATCGCCGCCGTGTGCATCAAGCTGGCGGAGATGAACGTCAACGTGCTGGACATTTCCCAGACCATTCTGGACGGCAAGTTCACCATGGTCATGGCGGTAGATGCCGCCAATGCCAACGTGGGCTTTGAGGAACTGGCAGCCCAGCTTCGGGAGCTGGGGGAGGGGATGGAGCTGTCCATCCGCATCCAGCGGGAAGAAATTTTCGATGCCATGCACAGAATATAAGGAGAGAGAACGATGCTGAATCAAAAAGAGATCCTCTCTACCATCGCTATGATCGACCAGCAGCACTTGGACATCCGTACCATCACCATGGGTATTTCCCTCCTGAGCTGCTGCGATCCCGATGCGAAGAAGGCCTGCGACAAGATCTACGAGAAAATCACCCGGTACGCGGAAAAGCTGGTCAAGACCGGCGAGGACATCCAGCATGAATTCGGGATCCCCATTGTGAATAAGCGGATCTCCGTGACCCCCATGGCTCTGGTGGCCGGAGCCAGCGAGACGGAGGACTATGTACCCTTCGCAATGGCGCTGGACCGGGCGGCAAAGACCTGCGGCGTCAACTTTATCGGCGGCTATTCCGCACTGGTGCAGAAGGGAATGACCCTTGCCGACGAAAAGCTGATCCGCTCCATTCCGGAGGCCCTGGACCGGACGGAGCTGGTGTGCTCCAGCATCAACGTTGGCTCCACCCGTGCCGGGATCAATATGGACGCAGTGAAGCTCATGGGCCGCATCATCAAGGAGACGGCCCATCTGACCCGTGACACCGACGGGCTGGGCTGCGCCAAGCTGGTGGTGTTCTGCAACGCCGTGGAGGACAACCCCTTCATGGCCGGCGCCTTCCACGGCGTAGGCGAGGCAGAACGGGTCATTAACGTGGGCGTTTCCGGTCCGGGCGTGGTGTATCATGCCTTGCAGTCCGTGAAGGGCCAACCCCTTGACGTGGTAGCGGAAACCGTGAAAAAGACGGCGTTCCAGGTGACCCGCATGGGCCAGCTGGTGGCTAAGGAGGCCAGCAGCCGTCTGGATACCCCCTTCGGTATCGTGGACCTGAGTCTGGCTCCTACCCCGGCTATTGGCGACTCCGTGGCCCGTATTTTGGAGGAAATGGGCCTTGAGGTCTGCGGCACCCACGGCACCACCGCCGCGCTGGCCCTGCTGAATGACGCAGTGAAGAAGGGCGGTGTTATGGCGTCCTCCTCTGTGGGCGGACTGTCCGGTGCCTTTATCCCCGTCAGCGAGGACGAGGGCATGATCGCCGCCGCCAAGGCGGGGACCCTGTGCGTGGATAAGTTAGAGGCCATGACCTGCGTTTGCTCCGTGGGTCTGGATATGATCGCCGTGCCCGGCGACACCTCGGCGGAGACCATCTCCGCCATCATCGCGGACGAGGCGGCCATCGGCATGGTGAACAACAAGACCACCGCCGTCCGCCTGCTGCCCACCCCCGGCAAGAACGTGGGCGACACGGTGGAAATGGGCGGCCTGCTGGGCAGCGCTCCGGTGATGCCGGTGCACAAGGAATCCAGCGCCGACTTCATCCAGCGGGGCGGCCGCATCCCGGCCCCGCTCCACAGCCTGCGGAACTGATTTGAATAGTTGAACAGCAAACCCCCGCCGTAGTCATACGGCGGGGGTTTTGGCAAAATTCAGCGGTTTGCGGAACAAAAACGCTCTGGAAATGTGAATTGAAACCGGTCAGTCTTCCTTTTTGAAACACCGCACCAGTCCCGCGATGGCGAAAGCCAGTCCCACAAGGCTGATAAAATCGGAGGGGAGACTGTCAATGATGGGGAGCCAGGGAGAGAGCGGCGCATACAGCATCAGCATCCCGGCAAACAGGATCAGCGCGATCCCCTGCAACTGATTTTTTATCTAAAAACTCCTTTCTGCTACAAAACGGGGCGGGCTTATGCCTGCTCCGCGAATTTTTTCTTGTCCCGGTCGATCTGCTTCTGGTAGCGGTCCTGTTCGGAAAAGACACACCCGCAGTACTTCTGCATATAAAAGCCAAGTTCTCTGGCCCGCTGATTCCCTGCCCGGAAATTGGGCCGGAAATCCCGGTAGAGAAATTCCACGCCGTACTGCCGGGCGTATTTCTCCGCCGCGGCCTTGATGCCGTCATGATCCTGATAGAGACTGGCCAGCAGGGTGGAGGTGAAGGCCTCATAGCCGTGCTCCGCCGCGTACCGGGCCGTTTCCTCCAGCCGGTGCTGATAACAGTAGGTACAGCGGTGGTCAATGTCGCTTGCGACGTGCTCCACAAACGTCCGCAGGCCGTAGTCCTCATCTACAATGACCTGCATTTCAATGGTGGGGGCGTAGGCCAGCAGACAGTCCCGCCGGGCCTCGTATTCCTTCCAAGGGTGGATGTTGGGATTGTACCAAAAGGCCACCGGCTCGATCCCTTCGGCCCGGAGCGGATCGATACAGCTGAGGGAGCAGGGGGCGCAGCAGGTGTGCATCAAAACAGATGTCATAACGGAAACTTCCCTTCTGAAAAAGCATGTTTTTTATAGTATAACATAGGTTGTCAAATGAAGAAAGTCTAAGGGAGTAACCGATTTCTTAACGGAATATTCACGAAAATTCCATGTTTTTTACATTGAGAATTACGGCGGAGAAACGTAAAATATTGGTAATAAGCTAAAGTGGGGCTGAAAGGCCCCTAAAGGAGGAACTCCCCTTGCGGGTCGGACTTGATGTAGGCTCCACCACCATCAAATGCGTGGTGTTGGATGACCGGAACAACTTGATATACCATACATACGAGCGGCATTACAGCCATATTGTAGAGAAATCCGCAGAGCTTCTACGGCGGGTAGCGGAGCGCTGCGGCCGGGAGGCGGTGTTTGCCATCTCCGGCTCTGCCGGCATGGGCATGGCGGAGAGCGTAAAGGCTCCCTTTGTGCAGGAGGTGTTCGCTACCCGGGTGGCGGCCAACCGTCTGGCACCGGGGACGGACGTCATCATCGAATTGGGCGGCGAGGATGCCAAGATCCTCTTTCTGACCAACGGTATGGAGGTTCGGATGAACGGTTCATGCGCCGGCGGCACCGGGGCCTTCATCGACCAGATGGCCACGCTGCTGAAAATGAGCGCGGAGGAGATGGACAAAGCCGCCCAGACAGCGGAAAAGACCTACACCATCGCCGCCCGCTGCGGCGTGTTTGCCAAGAGCGACATCCAGCCCCTCATCAATCAGGGGGCCAAGTCCGCCGACATCGCCAAGAGCATCTATCAGGCGGTGGTGAATCAGACCATCGCGGGTCTGGCGCAGGGACGGCCTATCAAGGGCCACGTTCTGTATCTGGGCGGGCCGCTGACCTTTTCCAAGTGTCTGCGGCAGAGCTTCGACGAGACTTTGGGCGTCACCGGAACTTGTCCGGAGAATAGCTTGCTGTTTGTGGCTCTGGGCGCGGCGTTTTACGCCGAGGAATCGTGGGACCTGCTGAAAACGGCGGAACTGTTGGAGCAGCGCGGCATGTCGGAGACCTACCGCTCCCAGCCGCCTCTCTTTGAAAATCAGGCGGAATATGACGCGTTCAAAGCCCGTCACGCCAAGGCGGCGGTGCCGCAGGCGGACTTCCCGACGGACTACGCCAAGCCCGTCCACATCGGCATCGATTCAGGCTCCACCACGGTGAAGGTGGCGGTCATCGACGAGAACGCGGAGCTGCTGTTCACCGACTACCGGCCCAATCAGGGGGACCCCATTGCCCTGCTGAAAACCGTGCTGCTGGGGTTATATGAGAGCCATCCCAAGCTGAACGTGGCGTCCGTCACCACCACCGGCTACGGCGAGGATTTGGCCAAGGCCGCCTTCCACGCGGATTTCGGCGTGGTGGAGACCGTGGCCCACTTTACCGCCGCCAAGCATTTTATGCCGGATGTGGACTTCATCATCGACATCGGCGGTCAGGACATGAAGTGCTTCAAGATCGAAAACGGCGCCATCAGCGACATTTTCCTCAACGAAGCCTGTTCTTCCGGCTGCGGCAGCTTTTTGCAGACCTTCGCTCAGGCGTTGGGCTACGATGTGAAGGACTTTACGAAGCTGGGCCTGTTTGCGGACCGGCCCGTGGATCTGGGCAGCCGGTGTACGGTGTTTATGAATTCCAGTGTGAAGCAGGCCCAGAAGGACGGCGCCTCCGTGGAGAACATCTCCGCGGGACTGTCCATCTCCGTGGTGAAAAACGCCATCTACAAGGTGATCCGGGCTTCCTCACCGGAGGAGCTGGGCCGTCATGTGGTGGTGCAGGGGGGCACGTTTTATAACGAGGCCGTTCTCCGGGCCTTCGAGAAGGAAATGGGCCTTGAGGTGATCCGCCCCAACATCGCGGGCCTCATGGGAGCCTACGGCGCGGCCCTGTACGGCATGAAAAAGTCTGTCAAGGGAAACCACAGTACACTCCTGACAGAGCCGGAGATGCGGGCGTTCCATCGGGAAACAGAGAGCCGCAGCTGCGGCCAGTGCGGAAACAATTGCCAGCTTACCGTCAATACCTTCTCCGATGGCGGGCGGCTCATCAGCGGCAACCGCTGCGAGCGGCCCATCACCGGCAAAAAGGACGATGATCGCTGGAATCTGTATGAATATAAGCGGCAGCTGCTTTTAGGCTACAAGCCGGGGGAGAACCGGCGGGGGCGGATCGGTTTGCCCCTGTGTCTGAACTTCTGGGAACTGTATCCCTTCTGGCACACATTTTTCACGAAACTTGGCTTTCAGGTGGTCCACAGCCCCATGTCCAGTCGAAAGCTGTATCTGGAGGGGCAGGGGAGCATCCCCAGCGACACCGCCTGCTTCCCGGCGAAGCTGGCCCACGGCCACATTGAATTTCTGGCCAAGCTGGGCGTGGACGCCATTTTTTACCCCTGCATGACCTATAACATCGACGAGGGTCTGGGCCAGAATCACTACAACTGCCCGGTGGTGGCCTACTACCCGGAGGTTCTGGCGGGCAACTGCGACTGTCTGAAGAACACGAAATTCATTTATGACTATGTAGGTATCCACCGGCCCCATGATTTCACGAAGAAGATGACCGCCGTGATGGAGCGGGAGTTTGGCCCCATTCCCCACGGAGAGATCAAGGCGGCGGTGGAGGCGGCCTACGGAGAATATGAGCGTCACATGAAGCAGATCCGGGAGAAGGGTGTGGAGATCATGGCCGCCGCCCGGAAGGAGGGGCGCCGGATCATCGTTCTGGCAGGCCGCCCCTACCATGTGGACCCGGAGGTCAATCACGGCATCGATACCCTCATCACCCAATTCGGCGCGGCAGTCATCACGGAGGATTCCGTTTCTCAGCTGGCAGATCCGTTCAAGACCACGGTGCTGAATCAGTGGACGTATCACGCCCGGCTCTACGCGGCGGCGAAGTACTGCTGCTCCCAGCCGGATATGGATCTGGTGCAGCTTGTGAGCTTCGGCTGCGGCGTGGACGCCATCACCACCGACGAGACCCGGGAAATTCTGCGGGAGGGCGGCAAGCTGTATACCCAGCTGAAAATTGATGAGATCACCAATCTGGGCGCGGTGCGTATTCGCTTGCGGAGCCTGTTTGCGGCGTTGGAGGAACAGGAGGAGACCTGATATGGAACAGACCTATCCCCGGTTTACACCGGACATGAAAAAGACCCATAAAATTCTCATTCCCAATATGGCACCGGTGCAGTTCCGCATTCTGGCGGCCAGCATGGAGAACCATGGCTATCAGGTGGAGCTGCTGGGCAACTGCGGAGAGCGGGTGGCGGAGCTGGGACTGAAATACGTCCATAATGACACCTGCTATCCGGCGCTGCTGGTCATCGGCCAGTTTTTGGACGCACTGGATTCCGGCAAGTATGATCTGGACCACACCGCCCTCATCATCACCCAGACCGGCGGCGGCTGCCGGGCGTCCAACTACATTTTCCTGCTGCGGAAGGCTCTGGAAAAGGCGGGCTACGGCAATATCCCCGTGCTGAGCCTGAACTTCTCCGGTCTGGAAAAGGACAGCAGTATGCCCATGGATCTGAAATTCATGCGGCAGGCTCTGGCTGCCATCTACTACGGTGACCTGCTGATGACCCTCCGGGCCCAGACCCAGCCCTATGAGCTGGAAGCTGGGGCTGCGGAGCGGCTGCAAAACAAGTGGCTGGACATTCTCTGCGATGAGGTCCGCCACGATAAGGGCTATTCCGGTCGGGAAATGAAGGCTGTCATGCCGAAGATCGCGGCGGAGTTTGCCGCCATCCCGGTGCGGCGGGTGCCCAAGGTCAAGGTAGGTGTAGTGGGGGAGATCTACGTCAAATATTCCCCCTTAGGCAATAACGAACTGGAAAAGTTCCTGGCTTCTCAGGACTGCGAAGTGAACCTGCCGGGGCTGATGGGCTTCGTGCAGTACTGCGCCTACAACATGGCGGAGACCGTGCGGCTCTACGGCGGCTCTCTGGTGGAGAAAACCGCCGCGGAGGCGGCGCTGGCCCTCATCGCGGGCATGGAGAAGGTCATCATCAAGACCCTCAAGGACGCGGGCTACCATGCCCCCATGCCCTTCAGCGAGCTGATCAAGCTGCCGGAGCAGAGCCACACCATCGGCATGGGCTGCAAAATGGGCGAGGGATGGCTGCTGACGGCGGAAATGCTGGAGCTGGTGCGCTCCGGGTATGAGAACATCGTCTGCGCCCAGCCCTTCGGCTGCCTGCCCAACCACATCTGCGGCAAGGGTATGGTGAATAAGATCCGGGAGCTGTACCCGGAGGCCAACATCAC
>OGGK01001417.1_pt1 | contig 15685 bp, 10 predicted proteins | sample 1571171 | NCBI WGS metagenome assembly OGGK01 (sample SAMEA2581958, study PRJEB24529) | metagenome | biome: Human gut stool | place: China | collected 2011 | reverse complement strand
GCCTGACGATCGGCGTGGCGCGGCGGGAATGTTGTAGATCGCCTGCACCCGGAGACACCTACGCTGAACTCTTTTCGGACATGGGTTCGACTCCCATCGCCTCCACCACTAAAAGCACCTGGATTCGTTAAAATCCAGGTGCTTTTTCTTTGTTTATACCACACTGTTTCACGCGCTTTGCAATGACAGAGCCTCCCGCGCTGACGGAGAGAGATAAGCGGCTTGCAAAATGAGAACCCTTGTGCTACAATAGGAAAGGTTCCTAGTAGATATTTCCGGTTCGCCGGAACAGCGATACAACAGAAAAGAGGATGTCTGTTATGAGCGTGAAAAAGATCAGCGAGGCCATTCTGGGCGTAGGTGTGGATGATACAACCATCGACCTGTTCGAGAGCCAGTACCCGGTGCCCACCGGTGTGAGCTACAATTCCTATGTCATCCGGGATGAGAAGACCGCCGTTCTGGATACGGTGGACGCCCGCGCCACCGACCCGTGGCTGGAAAATCTGGCCGAGGCCCTGAACGGCACCCAGCCCGACTACCTCATCGTCTCCCACATGGAGCCGGACCACGGTGCCAACATCGCAAAGCTGGCCGCGCTTTACCCGGCCATGCAGGTGGTGGGCAACGCTAAGACCTTCCAGTATATGGAGCAGTTCTTCGGTGCGGACGCCGTCGCAAAGGAACGCCGCGTGGTGGTCAAGGATGGCGAGAGCCTGAGCCTGGGCAGCCACACGCTGACCTTCGTTTTTGCGCCCATGGTGCACTGGCCGGAAGTCATGGTGAGCTATGAGTCCACCGAGAAGGTGCTCTTCTCCGCCGACGGCTTTGGCCGTTTTGGCGCAGTGGCAAAGTTTGACGAACATGCCGACTGGGCCAGCGAAGCCCGCCGCTACTTCCTGAACATCGTGGGCAAGTACGGCCCGCAGGTGCAGGCTCTGCTGAAGAAGGCGGCTGCACTGGACATCCAGACCATCTGCCCGCTGCACGGCCCTGTGCTGACCGGCGACCTGAGCAAGTACCTGGCCTACTATGACACCTGGTCCAGCTACAAGCCCGAAGAGCCGGAAAAGATCCTGGTCGCCAGTGCGTCCATCCACGGCCACACCCGCGCAGCAGCGCACCAGATGGCCGAAAAGCTTCGCGCCAGAGGAGCCAAAGTCGTGGAGATGGACCTGACCCGCACCGATGTCTCCTACGCCGTGACCGAAGCCTTCCGCTGCGGAAAGATCGTGCTGGCCTGCGCCACTTACGACGGCTTCCTCTTCCCGCCGATGGAAAACCTGCTGGCCCATCTGAAGACCAAGAACTTCCAGAGCCGCACCATCGGCCTGATGGAGAACGGCACCTGGGCCCCCATGGCCGCCAAGCTCATGCGCACCGAACTGGAGGGCATGAAGAACATCACTGTCTGTGAGAACGTCGTCACCATCCGTTCGGCAGTCAGTGCCGCATCGGAGGCACAGATGGAGCAGCTGGCGGAAGAGCTGATCGCAAAATAAGAATACACAGCAAAAACAAGGGCCCGGCACCGGAAGTGTCGGGTCCTTGCTCTTTCTCTTGTTCTCTTATCGCTTCTTCTGCCCCAGAAGCACCAGTCCGCTCACGGCGACAAGGCCGCCGAGGAGGGCGAGACCGGCACCCGCCTGACCGAAGGCGTCGCCGACCGCACCGACGAGGGGGCTGGCGGGGATCATGAGCAGACTGTAGGCCATGCTGTCCACGCTGATGAGGGTGGCGCGCTGGTCGCTGGGGATGGCGTCGTTGAGCTGTTGGATCTCATGCAGGAGGTAGACCTGCAAAACGCCTTGCACCAGCATCATGCCGAAGATGCCGCCCCAGGCAGGCGCGGTGCCCACCAGAAGGGTGCCCGCACCGCAGAGCAGGGCACAGACGGCGTAGAACCGCCGCATGGAGCGGAACCGGACCCGGCGTCCGGCCTCGGTGCCGAGGACGCAGGCGATGCCGCCCAGCAGCAGGGGAAGGAACAGCGCTTCGGTGGGCCAGCCCAGCTCAATGAGACGCTGCTGCAAAAACATCTTGGTCAGGTAGCAGGGCACCGAGATGATCGCACTGGATGCGATGAGCTTCGCGGCCAGCGGGCAGGTGCGCAGAACATGCAGACTGTCCTGCACGAGCTGGATGAATTGACCGGGCAGGTCGTGCAGGGGCTGCCGGGCTCGGTTGGCCTGCGCTGCCGTGACGATGGGTTCGTTCATCCATCGGCAGGCGAGGGTGGAGACGCCCTCGAACAAGGCGCTGAGCAGATAAAAGCCTGCAAAGCCGAGGAACCGCTGGACCGTGCTGGCCAGCGAACCCAGCGCACTGGCCAGCATGGAGATCTGGGAACTGTTGGCGGAGATCTGAAGGTATTCGTCCTCGCGGTCTTCCGTCTTGAGGCTGTCGTAGACAAGGGCCGTGAAGGTGCCGGAGAACAGGGTACTGTACAGCGCGTTCAGCGCCATTGCGAAGCAGATGGCAAACAGATTCGGTGCAAACGCCATCAGCAGGTTGGAGGTGACGGCCAGCACACCGCCGGACACAAGGGCTTTTTTGCGGCCCAGAAGATCTGCCACCATGCCGCTGGGCACTTCGCACAGCAGGTTGACGATATGGAAAACACTTTCGGCCAGGCCGATCTCCCACAGGGAGAACCCCCGTGCGGCCAGCAGCGCGACCCACACGGCGTCGGTGATCCGCAGGCCGGAGAAGAAGTCGGCCGTATACACACAGCCAAGCTGCCGCTTGATGTTGAGCGTTGATCTTTTGTTTGATTTCATGGAAAGCACCTTTTCATTTTTACAAGATGAAACAGTGCCCATCCTTAGAGTCTCTTTGTACAACCTCTCCGTCACCTTCGGTGACACCTCTCCTGGTAGGAGAGGCCTTGGCATTGCACACACTTCATCGTTTTGCCAAAGGCTCCCCCTTCGGGAGAGCTGGCACGAAGTGCCTGAGAGGGTCACTTCGTCAGCGATCTCATCAGGCCGCCGTCGGCGATGATCTTCTGGATAAAGGGCGGGAAGGGTTCGGCCTGGAAGGTCTGGCCGGTGGTCTTGTCGGTGATGACGCCGGTGTCGAAGTCCACATGGACCTCGTCGCCTGCGGCGATGGCGTCGGCGGCTTCGGGGCACTCCATGATGGGCAGGCCGATGTTGATGCTGTTGCGGTAGAAGATGCGGGCAAAGCTCTTGGCGATGACCACCGAGATGCCGGCGGTCTTGATGGCCAGCGGGGCGTGCTCACGGGAGGAGCCGCAGCCGAAGTTCCAGCCGCCGACCATGATGTCGCCCGCGTGGACGTTGTGCACGAAGTCCTTGTCGATGTCCTCCATGCAGTGGGCGGCCAGCTCTTTGGCATGGGGGGTGTTCAGGTAGCGGGCCGGGATGATGACGTCGGTGTCCACATTGTCCGGGTATTTGAAAACGGAGCCGTTTGCGTTGTTCATGGTGTTTCTCCTCTCTTAGACCGTGCGGGGGTCGGTGATATAGCCGGTGAGGGCGCTGGCGGCGGCGGTGGCCGGGGATGCCAGATAGACCTCGCTCTTCACATGGCCCATGCGGCCCACGAAGTTGCGGTTGGTGGTGGAGACGCAGCGTTCGCCCTCGGCCAGAATGCCCATGTAGCCGCCCAGGCAGGGGCCGCAGGTGGGGGTGGAGACGATGCAGCCCGCATCAATGAAGGCGGTGGTCCAGCCGCGCAGGATGCACTCCTTGTAAACGGCCATGGTGGCGGGGATGATGATGCCGCGCACCCCCTTGGCGATGTGTCGGCCCTTGAGGATGTTGTAGGCGGCTTCCATGTCTTCCAGACGGCCGTTGGTGCAGCTGCCAATGACGACCTGGTCGATTTTGATCGTTTTGCCCTCGGCGGCGGGGTGGGTGTTCTCCGGCAGATGGGGGTAGCTGACGGTGGGTTCGAGCTGGGAAAGGTCAATCTCGATGGTCTGCTCGTACACGGCATCCGGGTCGGCCTCGTAGAAGACCGGCTCGCGCTGGCTGCGGCCCTTGAGGTAGGCTCTGGTGGTCTCGTCCACGGGGAAGATGCCGTTTTTGGCACCGGCCTCGATGGCCATGTTGCAGACGCACAGGCGGTCGTCCATGGTCAGGGAAGCCACGCCGGGGCCGGTGAACTCCATGGACTTGTACAGCGCGCCGTCCACGCCGATCTGACCGATGATGTGGAGGATGAGGTCCTTGCCGGAGACGCGGGGGCCGAACTTGCCCTTGAGCACGAACCGGATGGCGGCAGGCACCTTGAACCATGCCATGCCGGTGGCCATGCCCGCAGCCATGTCGGTGGAGCCAACGCCGGTGGAGAAGGCCCCCAGCGCACCGTAGGTGCAGGTGTGGCTGTCGGCACCGATGACGCAGTCACCGGCGGTCACGATGCCTTTTTCGGGCAGGAGGGCGTGTTCAATGCCCATCTGACCGACGTCGTAGAAATTGAGGATGTCGTATTTGTTGGCGAACTCACGGCACTGCTTGGACTGGGTGGCGCTCTTGATGTCTTTGTTGGGGACGAAGTGGTCCAGCACAATGGCGATGTGCTCTTTGTCGAACACGCCGTCAAAGCCTGCCTTCTCGAACTCGTTGATGGCAACGGGGGTGGTGATGTCGTTGCCCAGCACGAGATCCAGCTTTGCGTTGATGAGTTGGCCTGCTTTGACCTCGGCCAGACCGGCATGTGCGGCTAAAATCTTCTGCGTCAGGGTCATTCCCATGGTGGTACTCTCCTTTTATATGATATCTGCTGTTTGCCCTCTCAGTCTGCTTCGCAGACTGAGAGGGCAAGGCCTTTTACTTACGATTGATCGCACTCACCAGCGCCTTGATGCCGGCGACGATGATGTCGGTGTCGGTGCCGGCACCCCAGGTCATGCTGCCATCGCCCCAGGCCAGGCCGACATAGGAGGCAGCGCGGGAGGTGGAGCCTTCATCCAGGCTGTGTTCGGAGTAGGCTTCGAGGTGGAAGTCCATCCCGGTCGCGCTCTGGATGGCGTTGGCCACGGCGTCCAGACGGCCGTTGCCCACCGAGGTGACGACCTTGCGCTGGCCGTTCAGCTCCAGCGTGACGGTCGCGGTGATGCCGTCCACCTGAGCGAAGTGTGCCTCGATGACCGAGAGCGGCTTGTTTTTATTGAGGAAGTTCTCCTCGAAGATGCGGAGCACTTCGGAAGCACTCAGCTCCTTGTGGCTGTGGTCGGAGACATTCTTGACCTTGTAGCCCAGGTCTTCGCGCATCTTGGGGGGCAGGTTGTAGCCGTAGTTCTGCTCCAGCACAAAGCCGATGCCGCCCTTGCCGCTCTGGCTGTTGATGCGGATGACGTCGGCGTCGTAGGTGCGGCCGATGTCGTGCGGGTCGATGGGGATATAGGGGCAGGTCCAGCGGTGTTCGCCGTGCTCCTTGCGGTAGGCCATGCCCTTGGCGATGGCGTCCTGATGGCTGCCGGAGAAGGCCGCAAAGACCAGCTGGCCCGCATAGGGGGTGCGCTCGTAGATGTGCATCCGGGTTACACGCTCATAGGTGGCGCAGATGTCCGGCATGTTGGAGAAATCGAGTTTGGGGTCCACGCCGTGGCTGTACATGTTCATGGCCAGAGTGACGGCATCGACGTTGCCGGTGCGCTCGCCGTTGCCGAACAGGCAGCACTCCACACGCTGTGCACCAGCCAGCACGGCCAGCTCGGCGCAGGCCACGCCGGTGCCGCGGTCGTTGTGGGGGTGGGTGGAGATGATGACGCTGTCGCGGTGTTTGAGGTGCTTGTCGCAGTACTCGATCTGGTTTGCGTAGACGTGCGGCATGCTCATCTCAACGGTGACGGGCAGGTTGATGATCATCGGGCGGTCGGGCGTCGGCTCCATGATGTCCAGCACGGCGTTGCAGACCTCGACGGCATAATCGACCTCGGTGCCGGTGAAGCTCTCCGGGCTGTACTCGAACAGGAAGTTGCCCTCGTACTCCTGACTGAGCTGCTTGACCAGCCGGGCACCGTCGGTGGCGATCTTCTTGATCTCTTCCTTGCTCTTGTGGAACACCTGCTCACGCTGGGCCACGGAGGTGGAGTTGTAGAAGTGGATGACTGCGCGGGGCGCACCCTTGACGGCCTCGAAGGTGCGGCGGATGATGTGGTCGCGGCACTGGGTCAGCACCTGCACGGTCACGTCGTCGGGAATCATATCCTTCTCGATGAGGGTGCGCAGGAACTCGTACTCGGTCTCGCTGGCGGCAGGGAAGCCGACCTCGATCTCCTTGAAGCCGATCCGGACCAGCATCTGGAAGAACTCCAGCTTCTCTTCCAGGCTCATGGGCACGATCAGCGCCTGGTTGCCGTCGCGCAGGTCCACGCTGCACCATGCAGGTGCCTGTTCAATGTGATCTTTTTTGACCCAGCTGTCGTAACCGGCCGGTACGGGGTAATACCCCGGTGCATACTTGGTAGCGTCCATCATATTCGTTGTCCTCCTGGCTTCCTATCAGCTTACATTCAACACTTTTTGCAGGCGGCCTTGTCCCTCTCCGTCATTGCTTCGCAATGCCACCTCCCCCGAAGTGGGAGGTTTGAAGCTCCCCCCCTTTGGGGGAGCTGGCGCGAAGCGCCTGAGAGGGTAAGTCTGCTGCTCAAACAAAAAAAGCTCCCGTCTCTCAAAGGACGAAATCCTCTGAGAGACGAGAGCCTGTAAGTTTTGTTACAGGGCACCCGTGGTACCACTCTCTTTGCTGGCAAGACCAGCCACTCACACGATCGGCTTTTGGCGGCGAATCGCTGCCCCGGTAACGGTGGGCATCCGTCAGGGCCTACTGTGGTTTCAGCCCTGCCGCTCAGGGGCCAGTAACCGAAGCTTCCCGCACCGCCTTGCACCACCCGGCGGCTCTCTGCATGCAGAAAACACTTCGTTTTTTCCCCGTCAACGCATTTGCGCTTGTTTCAAAGTGAGCTTATTTTACCAGACCGGTCTGCCTCTGTCAAGCAGTTTGGTTCAGATGCAGAATGAAGAAAATTCAACTTTCGACGGAAGATTCCGGGCAGGTTTCATTCTTCGATGCACCGGAACCGGTCAGCGGCCAGCGGAAGTCTGTGCGTCGCCGGTCTCGTCGATCATCATGACGTTGCCCTGGATGGGATTTTCCACCGGGGAGGCGTAGCCGCCGTAGTTCGAGTCGCGGCCGACGAGCAGGTCGCGGCGGCAGCGCAGGCCGACATGGAGGACGGCAGAGCTGCCGAGGTGGCGCAGGGTGACCTTGGTGGTGTCGTTCTGGCCCTCGCACAGCAGGGACAGGTTCAGGGTGGTGGAGGCCTTGTTGGTCATCAGGACCACGGTGCGCACCCCGTTGTCCATCAGCTTGCGCATCTCACCGACGGTGGCGCGGAAGGTGGCGACATCCTCCGGGACGGAGAGGGTCAGAACCTGATCCTTCACCGAGGCGGTATAGAGCACCTGCTTGCCCAGCAGGCCCTTGACGGTGTATCTGGCCGAATAGGCCGGGTTGGAGGCAATGGTCGACTCCGAAGTCTGCGCATCGCCGGTCTCGGCGATCATCATGACGTTGCCCTGAATGGGGTCTTCCACCGGGGAGGCGTAGCCGCCGTAGTTCGGGTCACGCTCGGCAGTAGTCTGTGCATCGCTGCTGTGCAGGGCGATGTCGCCCTGGGTCATGATGCTCTCGTCCTGCGGGGGCAGATAGCCTGCTACAACAGCCTCGTCTGCGGCCGTTTCGGCGGAAGGCTCAGCGGCAAACGCACCGAGGCTCATGGACGCCATGGCGGACAGGATGAGGGCGGCGGCGATGGCCTGACGGCCAAATTTCGTATTCAAAATCTTCATGGATCATATCCTCCTGATTCAGGGGCTCGTTCGGCCCGTTCTGCCTTGTATACGAACCGGAGAAACGGATTATTGCAGCATCGCTGGAAAAAATATTATTCCCGCTCCAGGATCTCCATGAATTCATCGCCGGTGATGGTCTCTTTCTGGTAGAGGTACCTGGCCAGCTCGTCCAGCTTCTGGCGGTTGTCGGTCAGGATCTGGATGGCCTTCTGGTGCTGAGCCCTGACCAGCTCCACGACCTTCTGGTCGATCTCGCGCTGGGTCTGGGCCGAGCAGGCCAGCGAGGTGTCGCCGCCCAGATACTGGTTGTTCACGGTCTCCAGCGCCACCATGTCGAACTCGTCGCTCATGCCGTAGCGGGTGAGCATGGCGCGGGCCAGCTTGGTGGCCTGCTCGATGTCGTTGGAAGCACCGGTGGTGATGGAACCGAACGCGACCTCCTCGGCAGCGCGGCCGCCGGTCAGGGTGGCGATCTTGTTTTCCAGCTCGGTCTTGTCCATCAGGTAGTGGTTGCCCTCTTCCACCTGCATGGTAAAGCCCAGTGCGCCGGAGGTGCGGGGGATGATGGTGATCTTCTGCACCGGCGCGGAGTGGGTCTGCTTGGCGGCGACCAGCGCGTGGCCGATCTCGTGGTAGGCCACGATGCACTTTTCCTTGTCGGTGAGGATGGAATTCTTCTTCTGGTAGCCTGCAATGACCACTTCAATGCTCTCTTCGAGGTCGGCCTGGGTCACGCTCTTGCGGCCCGCGCGGACGGCCCGCAGCGCAGCCTCGTTGACGATGTTGGCCAGCTCGGCACCGGACGCACCGGAGGCCATCCGGGCCACGACGCTGAGATCCACGCCGGGAGCCAGCGCGATCTTTTTGGCGTGGACCTTCAAAATCTCTTCGCGGCCCTTCAGGTCGGGCAGCTCGACGGGAACGCGGCGGTCAAAGCGGCCGGGGCGGGTCAGAGCCGGGTCCAGAGACTCCGGGCGGTTGGTGGCTGCCAGAATGATGACGCCGTTGTTGCCCTCAAAGCCGTCCATCTCGGTGAGCAGCTGGTTCAAGGTCTGTTCGCGCTCATCGTTGCCGCCGTACTGGCCGCTGTTGCGCTTCTGGCCAATGGCGTCGATCTCATCAATGAAGACGATGCAGGGGGCTTTCTCCTTGGCCTGTTTGAACAGGTCGCGCACCTTGGAAGCGCCCATGCCCACGAACATTTCCACGAATTCGGAGCCGGACATGGAGAAGAAAGGCACATTGGATTCACCGGCCACCGCCTTGGCCAGCATGGTCTTGCCGGTGCCCGGAGGGCCGACGAGCAGGATGCCCTTGGGCATCTGGGCGCCGATGTCCTTGTATTTGCTGGGGTCGTGCAGGTAGTTGACGACCTCCTGCAGGTTCTCCTTGGCTTCGTCCTCACCGGCCACATCCGCAAAGTGGATGCCCTCGGTGGACTGGACGTAGACCTTGGCATTGGATTTGCCCATGCCGCCGAACATCATCGAGTTGGGGCCGCCCATCTTTTCCATGAGCTTTTTGTTCATAAAGTTGCCCAGCGCGGTGAAGAGGACGATGGGCAGCACGAACCAGAGCAAGAAGCTGAGGATGGGCGAGGTCTGCTCCACGATCTCGCTGGAAAACGCAGCCCCGGCGTCATACAGGCGCTCGGTGAGGCTGGGGTCGTTCATCAGGCCAGTCCGGTAGACCTGGGTCTCGTCTTTGTCGGTAAAGATGATCTGGTTGCTCTCAATGTCCACACGGCCGATGTTCTTTTCTTCGGTCATGCTCATAAAGGTGCCGTAATCCACCTCTTTGACCTGGCGCTCGCTCATCCACGGCACCAGAACGAGGTTGAGGAGCAGAAGCACCAGCAGCACGACGGTGTAATAGATGGCCAGCGGCTTTTTCGGCGTTTTGACTTCTTTCATGATGATCCTCCTTTTTTCAGGGTCTCTGCTGTTATGATACCACAACCGAAGTTCAGTTCCAGCGTTTCCAGCGCCTTTTTGCAAAAACTTCGCGGTTTGTTCACAAAAGGTGCAGAACAAAAGGGCCTCCGCCCCACGGGGAGCAGAAACCCTTTCGTTCACACACATTTTAGGAGAAAAGGAGAGTTGATTCGGAGAATGGGGGAGTTCTATCGCACGAGCGGGCAAACAGGGGAGGGTCACTCGCCACGGACGGCTGCAAAACCGGCTTCGAGGTCGGCGAGGATGTCGTCGATGTGCTCGGTGCCGATGGACAGGCGGATGGTGTTCTGGTAGATCTGCTGCTCGGCCAGTTCGGCGTCGTTCAGCTGGCTGTGGGTGGTGGAAGCCGGGTGGATGACCAGGCTCTTTACGTCGGCCACGTTGGCCAGCAGGGAGAAGATCTTCAGGTTGTCGATGAACTTGAAGGCCTCCTCGCGGCCGCCCTTGATATGAAAGGTAAAGATGGAGGCGCCGCCGTTGGGGAAATACTTCTGATACAGCGCGTGGTCGGGGTGATCGGGCAGGGAAGGATGGTTGACCTTCTCGACCTGGGGATGGTTGGCCAGGAACGCGACGACCTTCTTGGTGTTCTCGACGTGGCGCTCGATGCGCAGGCTCAAAGTCTCGGTGCCCTGCAGCAGCAGGAATGCGTTGAACGGAGAGATGGTGGCACCGGTATCGCGCAGCAGGATGGCGCGGATGTAGGTGACGAAGGCGGCGGGGCCGGCGGCATCGGCAAAGGAGACGCCGTGGTAGCTGGGGTTGGGGGCGGCGATGTTGGGATAACGGCCGCTGGCTTTCCAGTCGAAGTTGCCGCTGTCCACGATGATGCCGCCCAGCGTGGTGCCGTGGCCGCCGATGAACTTGGTGGCGGAGTGGACCACGATGTCTGCGCCGTGCTCGATGGGACGGATCAGATACGGGGTGCCGAAGGTGTTATCAATGACCAGCGGCAGGCCATGCTTGTGGGCGATGGCTGCGATGGCGTCGATGTCGGGGATGTCGCTGTTGGGGTTGCCCAGGGTCTCCAGATAGACGGCCTTGGTGTTGGGCTGGATGGCGTTCTCCACCTCAGCCAGGTCGTGGGCGTTCACGAAGGTGGTGGTGATGCCGAACTGGATCAGGGTGTGCTCCAGCAGGTTGTAGCTGCCGCCGTAGATGGTCTTCTGGGCCACGATGTGGTCACCGGCCTGTGCCAGAGCCTCGATGGTGTAGCTGATGGCGGCAGCACCGGAAGCGGTGGCCAGCGCAGCCACGCCGCCTTCCAGCGCGGCGATGCGCTTCTCGAAGACGTCCTGGGTGGAGTTGGTCAGGCGGCCATAGATGTTGCCTGCATCAGCCAGACCGAAGCGGTCGGCGGCGTGCTGGCTGTTGCGGAAGACGTAGGACGTGGTCTGGTAGATGGGCACGGCGCGGGAATCGGTGGCGGGATCGGCCTGCTCCTGGCCAACGTGCAGCTGAAGGGTCTCGAATTTATAGTCAGACATGTTGATTGCCTCTCTCTTTGTACAAATAGTATTATTTTTATTTACAAAAAATCCCGGTCGCTGCGGTCTCAAGACAGCGCACCGGGCAAGAAGATCCTGACGTGTTTCGGGGCTTTACCGGCACGGACACATTCGTCCGGCGGAGGGCAAAGCACAGCAATTCGTCCAGAATTCTGCCCGGTCTGTGTACATTCGCCCACAACGGAAGTTTGCATGAAGCAGGTTTTTCCAAATCAGCGACATCGCGGTGCCCTCCTTTCTCTGAATTTCCCACCAAGTTGGTGGATTGGATGGTTGCATTATATCCCCATTTACCTAGATTGTCAATAGGTTTATGGAGGAATCTTCAAAATTTTTTGCAGCGGCGCAGAGCGGCATTTTTGGTTGACCGTCTGCCCTTCGTGTTGTATACTGAATCTATTCTTTTGTCTTATGAAGGAGGGGAGCCGGGATGTCCATCGGGCCAAGTCGTCCGCTCGTGCTGGAAAAGCCGGACGCCATTGATCTGCAGCAGGCCGCGCGGTATTTTGGTCAGCGTGGCCCGGCGGATGAAGCGACGGCTTCTTTATTAGAACGATGTGCCGTGCCCATTCTGGCGGCGGCCACACCCCGCGCCGTCTGGCTGGAAGGGGATGTGCAGAGCCTTGCCGAAGCCGGGCTTCTGCTGGGGGAGGACGTCTTCCGCCACCTGACCGGCTGCAGCCATGCCGTTTTGCTGGCCGTGACCCTTGGCCCCGGTGTGGACGCGCAGATCCGCCGGGCCGGGGTGGGGGACATCGCGGCCGGGGTGGCGTCGGATGCGCTGGGCTCGGCATTGGCCGAGCAGATGGCAGATGCCGCCGAGGCGGAGCTGCGCCAGTGGGCCGCAGGGCAGGGCAGGTATCTGACGGGCCGCTATTCGCCCGGCTACGGCGACTGGCCCATCACCGTGCAGCCGCTGGTGGCCGCAGCACTGGACACCGCCCGCCGGGCGGGTCTCTGCGTGACGGACAGCAACCTGATGACGCCCCGCAAGAGCGTCACGGCGCTGCTGGGCGTCAGCGACCATCCGGTCCGGGGGCATCTGGCAGGGTGCGGCCACTGTGTGCTGCGCACCCGCTGCGAATATCGAAAGAGGGGGATCACCTGTGCAAGTGAATGAACTGTTTGCCCAACCGAATACCATCCTGCTGGACGGCGGCATGGGCACCATGCTGCAGGCGGCCGGCCTGAAGCTGGGTGCCCGCCCGGAGGAGCTGAACCTGACCGACCCGGCCCTCATCGAGGGCATCCATGCGCAGTATGCCGCCGCAGGCAGCCGCATCATCAATGCGAACACCTTCGGCGCGTCAGCCCACAAGCTGGCGGGCAGCGCATACACGCTGGAAGAGGTCATCGCGGCGGGCATTGCGAACTGCAAGCGGGCCTGTGCGCCCTACGGCGCGTTGGCGGCGCTGGACGTCGGCCCGCTGGGCGAACTGCTGGAGCCCAACGGTACACTGACCTTTGAAGATGCCGTGGCCGAGTTTGGCCGCATCGTCCGGGCGGGCGCTGCCGCCGGGGCGGACCTCATCTTCTTTGAGACCTTCACCGACCTGTACGAGCTGAAGGCTGCTCTGCTGGCCGCCAAAGAGAACAGCACTCTGCCCATCCTCGCCAGCATGAGTTTTGAGGCGGGCGGGCGCACCTTCACCGGCTGCACGGTCGAGAGCTTTGCGGCCACCGCACGTGGTCTGGGTGCGGATGCCATCGGCATCAACTGTTCGCTTGGTCCCAGGGAGATCTTCCCGATGGCAAAGCGGCTGGCCGAGGCCGTGCCCGGCAGCTTCCCGGTCTTCGTCAAGCCCAACGCGGGCCTGCCCCGCGCCGACGGCTCCGGCTACGACATCACTCCGCAGCTCTACGCCATGCAGATGAAGCCCTACCGGGAACTGCATCTTTTTGCGGCAGGCGGCTGCTGCGGCACGACGCCGGAGTTCATCCGGCTGCTGAACGGTGTGTTTGCAGACTGCCAGCCCGGCCGGCCCGACCATCCCATGCAGTCGGTCATCTGCTCCCCGGTCAGCTGTGTCAACGTGGACGGCATCACCGTGGTGGGCGAGCGGATCAACCCCACCGGCAAAAAGCGGTTCCAGCAGGCCCTGCGCGAACGGGATATGAACTATATTCTGGAACAGGCGGTCAGCCAGGCCGAGGCCGGAGCGCAGATCCTGGACGTCAATGTGGGTGCGCCCGGTGTGGACGAGCCTGCGCTGATGGAACAGGTGGTCAAGGCCCTGCAAAGCGTGGTCAGCCTGCCGCTGCAGCTGGATTCCTCCCACGCCGATGCGCTGGAACGCGGCCTTCGGGTCTACAACGGCAAGCCCATCGTCAACTCGGTGAACGGCGAGCCGGAAGTGCTGGAAAAGGTGCTGCCCCTCTGCAAAAAGTACGGTGCCGCCGTCGTCGGTCTGGCCATTGACAAAAAGGGCATCCAGCCCGGAGCGGAAGACCGCGTGGCCATCGCCCGCCGCATCAAGGAAGCGGCGCTGGCAGCGGGCATCCCGCAGGAGGATCTTTACATCGACTGCCTGACCCTGACGGCCAGCGCCCAGCAGAAGGATGTCCTCGCCACGGTGGAGGCCCTGCACACCTGCAAGACGGAACTTGGCGTCCGGACCATCCTGGGCGTGTCGAACATCAGCTTCGGTCTGCCCTGCCGCACCTACCTGAACACGACCTTTCTCACGATGGCCATGTATGCGGGGCTAGACCTCGCCATCATGAACCCGTCCAGCGAGGAGATGATGGCGGCGGTCTACGCCTACAACGTTCTGACCAACCGGGACCCCCAGAGCACCCGGTACATCGAGCGGTATGCGAACCGGGTGCCTGCCTCCACGGCGCTGGCGCAGGCGAACCAGAACGCCGTGGCGGCGCAGGGCGCGCAGCCCGGCGGCGCGGCGGAAGTCTCCGGCCCCTATGCGCCCCTCATCAAGGCGGTGGAAAAGGGCCTGAAGGGCGAAGCCGCCGCCCAGACCCGCGCCCTGCTGGAGACGAAGGAAGCGCTGGAACTGGTGGACGAAGCCCTCATCCCGGCGCTGGACATCGTGGGCAACAAGTACGAGAAGGGCACCCTCTATCTGCCGCAGCTGCTGCAGGCGGCCAGCGCCGCCCAGAGCGCCTTTGAGGAGATCAAGACGGCCATCGCCCAAAAGGGCGGCACCAGTGAGAGCAAGGGCCGCATCGTCATCGCCACGGTCAAGGGGGACGTCCACGACATCGGCAAGAACATCGTGAAGGTCATCCTCGAAAACTACGGCTTTGAGGTCATCGACCTGGGCCGCGACGTGCCGGTGGAGACGGTCGTGAACACCGTCCGGGAGAAGAACGTGCATCTGGTCGGCCTGTCCGCCCTGATGACGACCACCCTCAAGAGCATGGAAGAGACCATTGCGGCCCTCCATGCAGCCAAACTGGACTGCAAGATCATGGTCGGCGGTGCCGTCCTGACGCCGGAATACGCCGAAAAGATCGGTGCCGACTGGTACGCGAAGGACGCCAAGCGCAGCGCCGATATCGCCAAGGAATTTTTCGGGGTCTAAAAAAGGGGCTGCTGCACAAGGCGAAAAGCCAGTGCAGTAGTCCCTTTCATAGTGTTCACTACCGTATCACAAAATGACTACGGACGCAAGGCGGATGCTTCTTGTTGGGGTGTGCCTGCCCCAAACCCTGCTGGGAACGAGTACAGCAAACTGGAAGTTGTTATTGTAAATCATTTTTTGATATTTCAATCGATGGATAGTGCTCTAAACTTGTTAAGTCAACATCTAATGGAGTAACGTATTCCATATAAAATTTTTCAGGATTTTTATCTTGCAATTTTTTAAGTTTATTCCTAATTTTTTCCTCCTCTGTAGAAACAAAAACCACTGATACTACTCCTACCTTTTCACTTGGATTCATTCTGCTATCTTCAACATTTCCACATAAAATCATTCTAACTGTATTCATAATAATCCTCCTCCACATATAACTCCCGATTTGTTGAACTAAGCCGAGTATACCACACTCCCCCCCATGAAAGAACACCCCGATATAGTGGAATTATGCCATTTTCCTGCGTACGTGCGTACCGACCATGTACGGACGTACGCAGCGATTGACCTGAAAAGCGCAATATAGGGGGATGCAAAGCAACAGGCAGGATACCACCGCTTGGTGATACCCTGCCTGTTTTATAGTGTCCATAGCACTCGAACCCGAAAACCTTATACAGCCCGGTGAATCCCAAAGAACGGTTCTACAGCAGAAGCGGCTTTTCCGGTGGCAGATGCCTGTTTCAAACCATAGTTCTTTCGAGCGACAGCTTCCACAAAGACACGGTCTTTTTCGGAAGCATTGTAATAATCCACACCGAAGCGTTTGCAGGTTGAAAACAATTCGTCCAGCCACG
>OGGK01001415.1_pt1 | contig 15698 bp, 22 predicted proteins | sample 1571171 | NCBI WGS metagenome assembly OGGK01 (sample SAMEA2581958, study PRJEB24529) | metagenome | biome: Human gut stool | place: China | collected 2011 | reverse complement strand
GAAGTCAGCTCACTTATAATAGCATACTGTTTCTGGAAATGCAACCCCTAAAATGAAAAAAATTAAAAAAAATATTTTTTCGACATAATTCGACACACAAATATATTTAATAGTGATATAATTACTTCAAATGTGAAAAGGAGGAATTATATATTATGAAATGTCCAGAATGTGGTAGTGATAATGTTCAAGTTCAAATTGTCGAGAAAGGTCAACGAACAAATAAAAAAGGAGTAGGATTTGGAGGACATGTGAATAATAGTGCTAGAAATTTTACAGCTATATGTACATTGGGGTTATCAAATTTGTTTTGGAAAAAATCAAAAGGAACTAATAAAACAAAAACAATAAATTCTACAGTAGGAATTTGCCAAAATTGTGGCAATTCTTGGGAAATAAATAAAGGAAAAAATGGTATTGCACCTATAAGTATATTTAAATAATCGTATTTTAGAAAATTTTAGGAGGGGAAAAATGTCATTAATTAAATGTCCAGAATGTCAAAAAGAAATATCAGATAAAGCAGAAAAATGTATTTCATGTGGCTATCCTATAAAAACACCAGATTTTGTTGTAAAATTTAAGACTCCGACATTGCCAAATGCCATTGTTAGAGTTAATTTCATTTTTTATAATAATGCAACAAGAGAGGTTTTAGCTAAAGCACAACAAGGAGAAATAGTATCACTAAAAATTGAAAAACCAACAATTATTAGAATACATCTTGGTAGAGGATTTAAGGATGCGATATTAGAATACAAACCTCATCAGAATGCAAAATATTGTATTTTAGAGAGAAATACTATTTTCAAACCAAAGCTTTTAATTCAAGAAGTAGATTTTTTTGATAGTGATAATTAAAAGAGAAACACTTACGCATTGTAAGTGTTTCTCTTTTGCTCAAAAATAATTTAAAAAATTAAAAATATTTCACGTCAGGATGAATTTTCTGACGTTTTATTTTTTAGGAAGGGAGGGTAACTATGACTGTAGAAGAAATAGAAATAATAGTAACTGCAAAAGTAGAAGAAGCTTTAAAAGAGTTTGAAAAGTTTTTACCTGCAATAAGAGAAAAATTGAAACAAGCAGAAGAAGCATTTCAAAAAATAGACACAAAAAAAGTGAAAAACAAATTACAGCAAGCAGTTAATTTTATGAAAAAAAAGATACAAGACTTTAAAAAAAGTTCTGAAAATAATGAAATTGCAATAAAGGTAAATAACAAAGATGCAAAAAAACAAATAACACAGTTAGAAAAAGAAATAGATAGTTTACAAAAGAAAATAACTGGACGACAGTTAAAATTAGACATTACAAATAATGCATTAGACAAAATAAGAAATGATACTAATAAATCCGTTATTAAAGAAATGCCTGATGCGGGAAATAGACAAATAAAAGAAGAAACATACAAAAGGTTAGATGGAGATACAAACTATAATTCGCTAGTAAAGCAAAGTGATAAACTAAATAACGAAATAGAAAAATACAATGAATTATTAAATGTAGCAAAATCTAAAATGGCAGAATTAAATCAGGAAACAAAAAATACATCAGCTCCCTCAAATAAGTTAAAAAATTTATTTGGAAGTTTTAAACAAAAAATTGAACAGGTAAAACCTAGTATTATAGGAATAAAAAATGGATTTAAAGGGATGCCACAAATAACACAAAGTATAACAAATAGTGTAAAGAATATGGGAAAAAGTGTAAAAGTAGGGCTAGGGCATGTTTTAAGATATGCCGGAGCTCTTTTTTCTATGCAAGGGATTTATAGTACTTTAAGTAGTTGTGCTAGCACATGGTTAAGTAGTCAAAACGCTGGAGCTAAACAACTAAGTGCAAATATAGATTACATGAAGTATGCTATGGGAAGTGCTTTTGCACCAGTAATACAGTATGTAACAGGATTAGTATATCAATTATTAAAAGCTATTCAATCTGTTGTCTATGCATTATTTAGAGTAAATATATTTGCAAAGGCAAGTGCAAGTTCATATGCAAGTATGGCTGGAAATGCTAAAAAGGCAAAAAATGAAACAAAACAATTAGCAGGAATACATAATGAAATAAATAATGTACAATCAAATGATAACTCAAATAGTGGAAGCGGAGGAACAACAGCACCAAACATAGATTTATCTGGAATTGATAGTCAAATGTCACCATTTATGCAAAAATTATATGATTTCTTTAAGCCACTTGTTGACAGCTGGAATAAATATGGTTCAAGCTTAATAGCACAAGTACAAACAACAGCAGGACAGATTGTAGGTTTGTTAGGCGCTGTATGGGGAAGTTTTGAGAAGATAATTACAAATGGAACTGTATACAAAACATTAGAATTAATTTTATCAATAATAGGAAATATTGCAGAAGCTTTTGCAAATGCTTGGAAATATAACGGAAATGGAGATGCAATAATACAGAACTTAGCAAATGCATTTAATAATCTATTAACTGCAATAAATAATGTAGTGAAAAGTGAAGGATTCCAAAATTGGTTAAATAATTGTTCAGATAAATTGAGAGTAATATCAGAGAAAATATCTGAAATAAATTGGCAACCATTAATAGATGCGTTATTCAGCATAGGACAAAATATAGGAACTATTGCTCTAGATATATTAACTGGTTTAGTAGATATTTTTAAATGGTTAGTAGAAAATCCGATTGTTGCAGAAATATTGTTGGGCATTGCAATAGCAATAGGTGTTTTAAGCACAGCATATACAATTTGGTCAACTGTTACAGGAGTATTAACAGCTATGCAAACAGCTTTAGATATAGCATTATTACCATTAATAGGAATAATATTAGCAATCATAGCCGTTATTACAGCAATAGTTTTGGTAATTATGAATTGGGGAGATATAAGCAAATGGTTATCAGATACTTGGGAATGGATAAAACAAAAAGCAATTGAAATATTTACAGCTATAGGAGAGTTCTTTAAAAATATATTTAATTCAATAAAGAATTTCTTTGTCAATATATGGAACTCTATAAAAGAATTTTTTATAAATTTATGTATAAGTATTTATCTAAAACAACAGGAAATCTGGAATAATATAAAGAATTGTATATCTAACATAATAAATGCTATCAAAACGACTATTTCAAACGTACTTAATGGAATAAAAAATATCTGGAATAATTGCTGGAATGGGCTTAAAAACACCGTAACATCTATCTTTAATGGAATTTGGAATACAATTAAAAAGGTTATAAATTCTATTTTAGGTGGAATTGAAGGAATGGCAAATGGAGTTGTAAATGGTGTAAATCTTGTTATAAGGACATTAAATAAGCTTAAGTTTACAATACCAGATTGGGTTCCTGGTTTAGGTGGAAAAACATTTGGATTCAATCTAAGTGAGATGAACAAAATTACATTGCCAAGACTTGCAAAAGGAAATGTAGCATATGATAAAACATTAGCAATTTTCGGAGAATATGCAGGAGCAAGTAATAATCCAGAAATAACTACACCACAAAACATAATGAGAGATACATTTGAGGATGTATTATCTAACTATGAAGGAAATGGACAACATGTACATGTAACAATACAATATTTAGGCAAAAAAATATTTGATGATACAATAGATTATATAAATTCAAAAACCAGAAGAACTGGGAAAAATACGATAGTAACGGTAGGTGATTAGAATGTTAGTAAGAGAACATGGAAAAACAGAAAATTGGCCAACTCCTAGTACATATAGTGCAGATATAGAAGATGTAGACAATGATAGTTATACAAGTAAAAAAACAGGAGCTTTAATAGATACACCAATAGCGATAGGAATGTTAAAACTTTCCATGGCATGGGACTTAAATTCTGAAGAAGAAGCTGAAAAGCTTATTCAAAAAACATATAAAAATCCCATGATTCTAGATGTAAAAGTGCCTGTTGTGAATGGTGGTTTTTTAAAAGGAGCAAAATTTAGAGTTTCAAAAAGAAAAGTTGAAATGATAGATACTGAATTAGATACGAGCACTTCCAAGACGAGATGGAAGTGCTCTTTTAATTTAATGCAAAAAGAGCTAACAGATGCACAAAGACAAGCTGTAAAGAATGCTAATTAACAGGAGGCAATAAGATGTATAATACAAGTAAAGAATATAAAGACAAAATACTAAATATGCAACAAGAATTAAATATTTACATAGATGGTAAAAAAATAGATCCAAATCACATTGCTGGTTTCAAACAGACACTTGAATTATTTAACAATAACGAATTTTGTTTAGGCTGTACTCCTGAAATAGACATAGAATTTGAAATTGATAAAAGAGATTTGCCAGAGAATTACAATGAGGTTTATATCGAAAGTGGTTTAGAAGATGAAATTATTCCAGTAGGAAAATTTACAATTCAGAAACCTATTGAAGATGATGAACTAAAAGTAAAAATAAAAGCTACAGATTACATGAAAAAGTTTGAAGACAATAAATATGATGGTAGTAGTCTAGCATATCCAGCAACATTATTGCAAGTCTTACAACATATATGTTTAAAGATAGGAGTGGAACTGCGGTTCTACTTCTTTTCTTAACTTTGATAAGCAAATAGCAGTATATGATAGTACAGTATCAGCAAGAACATATTTAAGTTATATAGCAGAACAAGCAGGAGGTTTTGCTGTAATAGGAAGAGATGGAAAACTTTATATTAAAACGTTTGGACAAGACATTATAAATTTTGACATTAATTTGTTTAAAGATTACAAATGGGGAGATAAATTTAAAGTTAGTAAAATTTCCTATGAAGACGGAATACAAGATTATAAGTTTGGCGATAATACAGCTGATACCATATATATAAATCAAAATAATATGTACATTGTTGATAAAGAACAGGTTGAAAACATATACAATAAAATCAAAAATTTTGAAATTTATTCTTTTGAAGGAGAAACAATAATTGATCCGTCCTATGACATAGGAGATCTTTTAATCATAGAAGGAAAAAAGGTAATATATCAAGGCGAGTCTGAATATGCTGGTAAATTTAAAGCAAATATAAAAAGCAAAATACAAGCTAAAACGGAGCAAGAAAGTATGCAAACAAAGCAAACTAATTCAAACAAAATAAAAAGAGTACAAAGTGAAATAAATCAGATAGATGGAAAAATAAAACAACTCGTGCAAGAAAATGCAGAGCATGAAGACAAAATAACGCAAGTAGAGCAAGACGTTGATGGAATAACACAAAAAGTAGAAAATATTGTAGATACAACAAGGAGTGTAAGTGGATTAAAAACAATTAAACTAGAAAAGTGTATAAAAGGATATTTAATAAAACTGCGTATTTTAGGAAATAACGCAGTTTTTAAAAGATTATATCCAGCAAATGATTTGTATCCATCAGATGTTCTATATCCATTAGGAGATAGTAGAATAATTGTTACAGATGCAGAGAATAATTCAAAAATGTATGAATTAAGAGTTCCAGATGTTTTAAGGGCAAACGAAGAAACACAAGATGAGTATATATTAGAAAATAATTTTGCAAAAATAATAAGAAGAGTAAATAAAGATGGAACAACAAAAGAAACTCCGGAAGAAGAAGTAATAGGCAAATACACTATTTATGTAGAACAAGGAGATAATACAATAACAATACAAAATTACAACGCTAGTATAGAAGCAGTATTTGTTCAGCAAAATGCTTACACAGACCAATTTGCTACAAAAGTTGAAATGGAAAGTAGTATGAACTTAGAAGCTGAATTATTTAATGTTAAATTAAAAAAGAAGGTAGATAATAATGATTATACAGGTGCTGAAATATTACTTAAAATTAATAAAGATGAAAGTCAAGCAAAAATTAAAGCAGATAAAATTAAAATTGAACGGAGCTACAACGGTAAGTGGTAAATTTCAAGTTACAAATGAGGGAACATTAGAAAGTAAAGATGGTAAAATCGTAGGTGGAGAAATTGAAATTATTGGCGGAGAAAATACAGGAGAAGCATCTGGTTTGAATCTTAGAGTAATAGAAAATGAAAATAAAGCTGTTTATACAGGCTTAGCTCCTAGATTTGGAATAATCAAAGGCTATAATCAAACATATATTTCTGGGCAATTGGGCTCTGTAAGAAATCCTGATTCTGAAAACGCTACGTTATCTGTATCAGCTAATTTAAATAGTTATATAAGTTTATTAGCAAATACTTCTCTTGCATCAATTTATTTAAAGGGGGCAAGTAGCGAAACTTCCATACTTAGCTCTGGAATAATAACTCCAAAACTAACACAAACATCTTTAGAAAAACAAAAAAAGAATTTCACAAAAATGGATAATGCATTAGATATAATACAAAATATAGATATTTATAAATATAATTTAAAATTTGAAAGTGACAATGAAAAGAAACACATCGGATTTGTAATAGGTGATAATTACAACTATGCAAAAGAAATAACAAGTAGCGATAATAAAGGCGTAGATTTGTATTCTTTTGTTTCTTTATGCTGTAAAGCAATACAAGAACTTGCACAGCAGAACAAGGAACTAGATGAAAAAATAAAAACGATGGAGGAAAAATAATATGGAAGAAAGTGTGTATATAGAATTTAAAAATGGAGAAATGGGAAAAACACCATTAAATGATGAAAATTTAAATTTATTGCAATTAAAAATAAAAAATGAGATAAAAAACTTAAAAATAGATACAATTAAAAGAAGCCAGAGTTTTACTTTTTATAATGACGGAAAAATTTTAGGTTACAATTTGCAAGGAATAAGTAAAAGTAATTTAACTAAAATAGAGCTAGGATATACAACTAACGAAACTGACGAACCACAAGAATATGCAGAAATAACAGAAACGAGCGGAAGACTTGAAACCAACATAGAAAATGACGGAACTATATATTTATGGATAAAGTTAACATACACAGACATTGGAGAAGTAAAAATAAATGCAGATAACGATGAGCATAGATATAGTTTATATATGGTCTTAGGTGGACAAGCTTGTTTTACAGGAGACACTAAGATACTAACAGAAACAGGAATGAAAGAAATAAAAGATATAAAAATAAATGATAATATAGTAACAACATCTGGAATAAAGCCTGTAACAAAGAAATATGAGCATATAGTTAGTAATATTTACAAAATCAAAATTGGAAATGAAGAAATAAAAGCAAGTTATTCGCACCCATTTATAACTGAAAGAGGAATTGTTATAGCAAGAGATTTGGAAGTTGGAGATATTCTAGAGGATATAACCGGAAGAAAAGTAGAAATAAAAGATATAGAAATAATAGAAGAAAGAGCTATTGTGTATGAAATAAATACAGATTCTAACTATTATTATATAACAGACAGTAAAATTTTAGTAGCAAGTGAGGTGTTATGATGCAGTTTAAAGTAAAAAAAGACTATTTAGAAATAGTAGAAACAGAGAACACATATGCGAAAGCAATAGACCTGTATAATATAGATATTGCGTTTTCAGAAGAGTGGGACAACCTAGCTAAAAAAATGTTATTCATAAACGATTCCGATGTATATGAGCAACAAATAGTAGATAATAAAACAGTTTTACCGAACTTACCAAATGGAAGATACCAAATTGGAGTAGTTCGGCTTTTTAGTTAAAGAAGATAAAATAATAAAAAGAATCCCAACAAACCTAGTTACAAAGACAATAATAACATCTTCCGCAGAATACAAATCCAACAGAGAATATACCGATGAGGATGCAAATATTTACGAGAAATATTTACAAGCTATAACTAATGTGTCTATAGGAATAAATGGCGATATAGAGAAAATAAAAGCATTAGAAGATAACATACTGGATCAATACAATAAAAATGTTGAATTGGCAAACAAAATGAAACAAGAAACAGAAAAGTTTGCAAAACAAGCTAATACAGCAATAGAAGATTATAACAGTAATGCAGAAGCAAAAACAGAGGAGTTTAATACTAACGCCAAGGAAAAGACGGATGAATTTAATAGCAATGCTACAGAAAAGAAAACCGAAATAACTGATATTGCTGAAGGTGTAAAAAATATGGCAACAGCAATACAATTTGCAAATTTTAAGATAAATAAGGAAAATAAGCATTTACTAATAATAACAACTAAAAAATTAGGAAATACAAGTTTTACACTTAACAAAAAAAGAGGAAGATTGGGGGTAAGAATAGTCAATGGAAACTGAAATAACAGATATAGGAAAAGTAGCAATAACACCACAAAAAGATTATAAAAATGAGCGAACGTATGAGTGGTTAGATGTAGTTACATATGATGGAGCAAGTTATATGTGTATAGCAGAAGATGGTTGCACAGGAATAGTTCCAACAAATACAGACTGTTGGCAGTTGCTAGCGGACAAAGGACACTTTACCGAAGAGGACAAAGAAAAGTTTAAAAAAGCCGTAGTAGAAGAAAGCAAAACGGAAATAAATGAGCATACAGGCAATAAAAAAACAGAATTAAATAATTACACTACCGAACTAGAAAAAAGCCTAGAAAACGAACTTGATACATATAAAGCAGAAAAAGAAACACAGATGGATTCACATAAAGCTACTTTAGAAACAGAAATGGCAAATAAAAAAGATAGTTTAATAGAAGAAATAGAAACAGCACAAAATGGTTTTGATACGAATGCTGAAGAAAAAACAAATACATTTAATAGTAATGTAGAAACAAAAACAACAGAATTTAACAATAATTCTAATGCTAAAACAGAAGAGTTTAACAATAATTCCACAGAAAAAATTAATAATTTTAATTCTAATGCAGAAGAAAAAATAGCAGATTATAATGAACACGTAGAAACTTTGACTAGTAGAATAACAGATTTAGAAGAAGAAACAAACGATTTGTTTAATGCATTAGATACAGAAAAAGCAAGCGGAACTGAGCTATACATAGAAGATGCAAAGCCATGCAGAATAATGAATATAGAAATTGATGGAATGTATAAGCAAGAGACTACTACTGGAGCAAATTTTCTAAATCTAAATAATATAAATACAACCAACAACGGTATTACAATAGTTTCTAACACAGATGGAAGTTTGAAAATAAACGGAAAGAGAACAGTAACACCAGACTATTTTGTTATTACAATAAAGAGATCTCAGTTTATTCCTAAAGGAACAAAACTAAAAATAGATTTTGGAACAACTAAATCATTGCTACGAGATGGTATTGGTGTATTTGTATGGTTATATAACCAAAACAAAGTGCAGGTAATGTCTGTTACTTCAAAAGCTAACAGAGAAGTAACGTTAACAGAAGATGTATATTATGTTTCTTTTGGACTCGAGAATATAGATTTAGAAAAAACATATGATATTAGCAATTTATACGTTTTTTTACATAGTACAGAAAATACAATATATGAGTCTTACACAGGTGCTAATCCATCTCCAAGCCCAGACTATTCGCAAGAAATTGAACAAATAGAAAATGTTAAATTAATGCACGATAGTTCAAATTTATTTAATGTAACAGATTATACCATTTTAGATTTAATTCGAAACGGAAATGCAGAAATTACAAAAACAAAAGATAATTTTAGTTTTGTAACTTCTACCGAAAATTATTGTGGAATATATATAATGATAGCTAAAATGAAAGCATATATAGACAATAGTAAAAACGATACAACATATAATATTTCTTTTGATGTTTTGGCAACTCAAAACACAGAAATTAGATATGGAACTACAGGTGTTAAAAATACAACAATAAATACAAATAAAACTAGAATTTCATTTAAAGGAATATTACTAAAGCCATTTACATTATATTCTATGTCTCAACAAGCTGGCATTAAAGTAACTGTTTCTAATATAAAAGTAACAAAAAATGAGGATACAGAATCTACACTATACAAAAACCAAACAATCAACATAGATTTAAAAGGTAACAAACTATGTGCAGTCTCTGATACAATAAAAGACAAATTACTAATAGATAGAAATGGTAATGTTGCATTACAGAAGAATGTTAGCCTAATTACATTAAAAAAAGATAATATTGTTTCTCGAACTGTTTTGTCCAACGGAGATATATTATATAGAACAACTCGAAGCATAATAAATTCAAACAACATTTTTGTATTGTGTAATTATTATATAGGAATACCAAATATCTCAAGTCGAAAGAATGGAACAATATATTGTAATACTTCCAATTCAAATTCAGTTGACATAATTGACAATAATGCAAGCATAACAACAGCAGATGAATACAAAACATTTGTAGAAAATAAACAGATAGAAGTTTATTACGCATTAGCAACACCAGAAATAATCGATTTAGGACAACTTACCGAACTACCAAAAACTTTTGAAGGCATTAATAACATTTGGGCAGAAACAAACCTAGGAAATACAGAGATAGAAATTGAATATGTGCAAGATGTAAAGAAACTACTAGAAAAACAAGCAGAACAGCAAAATGCAAGACTAGATAACATAGAAGCATTATTAAGTACAACAGAAACAAGCGCACTATTACTAGATAATATGCAAACAGATTTAGAGAAGGAGGTGGAGTAAGATGAATGAACTATTAGTAAAATTACTAGAAAATTTAATTGCAAAAAAATATTACACAAACAAAGAAGAAATAGAGAACAAATTAAATGTATTTTATGCAATGAATAAGATAACGGACGAAGAATACAGCAATTTAACACTAAAAGTAGAAGAAGTTTACACAGTAATTGAAGAACAACCAGCAGAAGAAGTAGAAGAAACTGTAGAAAGCGAGGCTGAATAATGAATAATATAGCAAATACTATAATACTTATAGCCAGCTTTATAACAGCAGTGTCAACAATATTATTAGCTATGCATAAAATATTAAAAAAGATGTTTGAGCCTATCAATAGCAAAATTGATGGGCTTGATTTATCTCAAGCTAGGAATTATTTAGTGGACTTTCTGGCAGATATAGAAAATGGCGAGAAAAAAGATGAGTGTCAAATTGAAAGGGCATACGAGCTATATGACCATTATACTAAAGATTTGCATGGAAACAGCTACATACATGCAAAATGGGAAAAAGTTATGAAAGGTAGTGAGAAATATGGAAAAAATTAAGAAAATAGCAAAATATACAACAAATGTATTAGCAATAGTAGGTGCATTAGTAGCTGGTATTAATGGCGTAGATGGTATAACAATACCATATGCGACCCAGATAATACAAGTAATAGCAGTTTTACAAGGTGTAATAGGAACATACCTATTATCTAATAAAGTAATTAATAAATAGAGGTGTTTTAAATGAAAATAAAAGAAAACCTAACAAATATAAATTTTAATAAAATGTCTAATAAAATAAACAAGTATATAGTTATACACTATGTATGAGCAATAAGTACAGCATATAACAATTCTGTGTATTTTAAAAATGTAAATAGAAATGCAAGTGCAAATTATTTCGTGGACGATAACGAAATATATAGAGTTGTAAAAGATAGCGATAGGGCTTGGCATTGTGGAGATAAACTAAAACAAGGAGATGGCGGTTCCTATTATAGAAAATGTATAAATTCTAATTCTATAGGAATAGAAATGTGTTGCTATAATAACAATGGGACCTTAGACGTTTCTGAAAAAACGATTGCTAATACTATAGATTTAGTAAAAGAATTAATGGCAAAATATAATATATCTGTAGAAAATGTAATAAGACACTACGATGTAACAAATAAAATATGTCCAGAACCATTTGTAAAGAGCACAGCTAGATGGCTAGATTTTAAAAATAGATTAGTAGAAAGTGGCAACAAGCAAATTATACAAGAAGAAAATAAAAACGAAAATATAGGCACTATTGCTAAAATACAAAGCACTATAAATGCAAGATATGGATTAAGCATAGCAGTAGACAATATTTATGGAAGAGAAACTAAAAAGGCACTAATAATTGGATTACAAAAAGAACTAAATAAGCAATATAACAAAAAGTTAAATGCAGATGGAATATTTGGGAATCTTACTAAAAATGCATGTGTTACAGTAAAAAAAGGTGCAAGTGGAAATATTACATATATTTTACAGGCTATATTATATTGCAAAGGATATAATATAGCTGTAGATGGAATTTTTGGTACTAATACAGAAAATGCTATAAAAAATTACCAAAAAACTAATAGCCTTATTGTTGATGGAATTTGTGGTAAAAATACATTTTCAAAATTATTTTGTTAAAAATATTGACAAGAATATAAACATAGTATATTATAAATTCAATTCCAATAACTCGGTAGATTCTATATTAAATTAGTCTACCTTCATGGTTTAACTATAACATGGAATGTATTTTAATGAATTTTAAAATAAAAGTAATATTTTCTAAACTATTATTAGTTTAAAATTTATTAAAAAAATTGGTTTAACTATTACACATAGCGTATACATAAAAAAAATAAGAGGAATTTTCTTCCTCTTATTTTTCTATTTATTTAATGTGTTTTACAGAATAATAAATCATAATCTACTTTAAAAACTTCTTTTCTCGCTTCGTTAAAAATTTCTAATCCTTTTCTATTGTTTTCAAAATAAGTTTTTATAATTCTTAAAGCTATTTCTATATTGCTTGCAGTTGCTATTGTTTGTTTTGTGTTTGTATCTCTTATTGTATATAGTGGTTTTAACTCTCCTCCTAATTGTGCTACTTGCAAATCAAATAAAGTTACTCTTGTTTTTGTTGTTTCATACACTAAATTATCTGTGTTCATTGTTTTAATTTTTTTCATAATATTCAACTCCTTTTCATTTTTTTTTATTTTATTTTTCTTATTTTTTAGTTTTCCGAAATGTCCCAAGTCCAGACAATTATTTTTAACGGATCTTCGTTATTCTTAATAATATCAAAATTAATGTTAATTTCTTTATCTTTTAATATTTTGGTTTCGATGGCATATGAAGCACTTGTTTGATCCAAAACATCTTCGATATAATCGAATGCACTAGATGTACTTCCAGTAATATTTTTAATTGCATTATCAACATCTAACAAAGACATTTCTTTTTTTAATACTTCTTCCCTTATTTCATCCATCATTTTTTCAATTCTTTCTTTGTCATAGTTATTACATATAACAACTTCAAAATGTTGACTGTTATCGACATCTTCTTGTGTTTTATAGAAATAATACTCAACATCTTCTTCTATATTATCCTCAACATATTCTTTTGCTTCTTCATAACTGTCAAAATTAGTATATTTACTTTCAATTGTAAAATCGTAATTTCCTTTTTGATTATATTGCACATACGCTTTCTCTAAAATAATTCCTTCCATTTTAAAATCCTCCTTGTTTATAATTATCTTTTCTCCATCAAATTTTAATGTTGCTGTTCTATCTGCATCGTTAAAGCCCATTTCTTTAACCCAGGGAACTGGCAATGTTATTCTAGTTGTAGTATATCCATTTCCATTTTTTGCAAATAATATTTTTGTAGTTCTTATTTCAACATCTTCGTTTTCCATATTTATACCTTGTCCTTTCGTTTTTGTTAAATATATGTTAACATAGTCGTGTCGACTTGTCAAGTACATTTTCAAAAAAAATAAAAAAAATTTAAAAATCTTCCCAAGCCCCATAAAACAGAGGCATAAAACTATATTAATTAAAAATAAAAATGGCTTAAAATCAATTGTGAAAAGTCGTTTTTTATTGATAATATGCATATTTTTTGACATTTTACATAAATTGTGATATACTGAATTTATCAAAAATGATAAAAAAAGTATTGACTTTTAAAAAATACTCTAGTAAAATACTAAATACAGATACGAGAAAAACTTGTATTATTTGCATATGTGTCTGTGTCAAGCTTGTCTCAAGCTATTAATTTTATGTATATAGGACAATAAAAAATACTAGAGGTGCGAACTCTAGTATTTTTCTTACTAAAAATTTCTTAAAATTAAGAAAATTAATAATAAGGCTATTAATTTTATGTATTGCTCCATTTTCTCACCTTCTTTCTGGGAGCAAGGAAATGGGAAGGACGAAAATATAATATCAAAACGCAATAGATTATTCAATAGATTTATCAAAAAACTGATAAATCTTTTTTATCGACAAATTTCGACACAAATAATTAACATAATGTGCTATAATAAAAAGGGTGATGTATATGAGTATAGATTTACTAATATTACGTAACCGAGTTAAACTAGAACGAATGATAAGGGAAGATAAAGAATATAACATAATACTAAAACAAAGCCAAAAGCTGGACAAATTAATAAATGCCAAGATGAAAGAGATTAACGCAAGTTAGTCTCTTTTACTGTTGTATACATATTGTTACTAAAATGTATTGTAGTGTCAAATTAATTTTCTGCATAAAAACCACCATAGTGGTGAAAATATATGTTAAATATAAAAAATGGTGGTATTATGCAGGTAATTATTAAATTAAAGGAAGTTCGAAAAAAATATAATATAAGTATAAGGCAATTAGCAAATAAAACTGGAATATCTGAATCCCATTTGAGGTATATAGAAAATGGGGAAAGAGAGCCAGGAATTTCTATTTTAATAAGAATTGCAGTAGCACTAAATATTGATGAAAAGGAGCTATATGAAGTAAGAAAATGAATTGTGGAATTAATATTGAGATGAGAATTAAAGAGGCAATACAAGAATCCGGAATAAGTTTAAGAGAATTGGAAAGAAGAACTGGAATAGAAAGACACTATTTAAAAACAATACAAGAATTACCAGCAGATGAAATTTTGTTACATGAAGCTGTTCTTATTGCGGATGCGTTGGAAAAAGATATCAAAGATTTGTTCGTAGTCGAAACTGTTACTATTATTTAGATACAAAGATTTTTAGGTTAAAAATGCTATTCCCACTTTTTGTAAACTAGGTGTATTTTATATATAAAACAATCTAATTTATATATAAAATACACTTTTTTACATATATAAATGTAAAATACATTTAAGGGAGGAATACATATGGAAAAAGAAATGTTGAAAGAAATTGGAAAAGGATTAAATAAAAGAGAAAGAATACTTTTAAAAATATTTGCAAAAACATTTATAAAAGTATTTCATATGGGAAGAATAGAAACATTTAATAATTTAAAGCCTATAAAACTAGTAGCTCCTGGTAACAAAATAACCTTTTTTTAGTCGTATATATAAAGGGGCGCGGGTTCTCGCTACCATTTAGTTTTAATTAATAAAAGATAACGTAAAATAACATGTTTGAAAAAATTCAAATATGTTATTTTTTATTATTAACGAATTTTTAACAACTTAATTTTATAATCAATTAAATTCATCAATTAAAATTAAAATAAATTTCATATAAACAATTTAAATTTATTATGTTAAAATATCACAAAATATGGTTTTTTATTTCATATTAGAAATGAAGTTTATTTTGCAATCTTTTCGTTTTTATATAAATTCTCATATTCCTTACATTTAATTTTATATTCCATCTGCTGTGACAAATACCTGTAATACATATATGCTTGCTCATATTGAACAGCTGGATTAAAAAAATTCTGCTCGCTAATATTAGGGTCAATATTATTTCCATCAAAAGGAGCATAAGGTTGATATCCATTATAATTATTATATTCCATAAAATCATCCCTTTCTTGAAAGCTTTTGATAATAAAGGTTCAGTAAAATTGGCTTTCAAATATAAAAATTATTATTTTTA
>OGGK01001401.1_pt1 | contig 15905 bp, 18 predicted proteins | sample 1571171 | NCBI WGS metagenome assembly OGGK01 (sample SAMEA2581958, study PRJEB24529) | metagenome | biome: Human gut stool | place: China | collected 2011 | reverse complement strand
ATTGATTTGTCTAGACGTATATTGTTTATATAATCGGTTGTAGTTTTTCCCGTTAATTGTTTGAAACTACGACAAAAATGATGAACACTTAATCCTACCGTATTTGCCAGTTTAGATAATGTTATTTTTTCATTATATTTCTTTTCAATCAGTTCAAATGCAGGTTGAAATCTTATAAGAGTAGCTTCCTTATCATCTAATTCTGATTGTGTAAGAATATGTTGAACATGGTTTCTTAACAGTGTAACTACTAAATAATAAATGTAACCTTTTATTGCCAATTCGTAACCTATTTTTTTATTGAAGTATTCCATTAGGACTTTTTTTACTAGTTCTGTTAGTTCTGTGTTGTTTTGAATTAAATTGTTAAATTCAATTCTATTTAAAGTAATGGGAGTTAAATATTTTGTTTGCAATAAATCCACATGATTACTGAAAAGAAAGGAAGGTTCAAATCTTATAGTATAAAAAACCAAATTATCTGATGTACTTTCTAAATAATGTAACTCATTAGGATTTACAATGACTAAATCATTAGCTTGTACTTCAAAATTATTTTTACCACACTCTAATTTAGCTGTTCCGCTAATAAAGTAATAAACTTGTAAATGTTCATGCCAATGTCTGGGAAAATTTTGTCCATTTTTAATATCCGATTTTTTAAAAATATCCACAAAACTCTCTTGCCCTTTTCTATTAAAATAATTATCTCTATTATTCATAATATCCTCACATATCAAAATTGTGCTAATATACAGCAATACAGTTATTGAAAATATTTGTATATATTCCTATTATATGATATGTGGTTTGCGTTGTAAATCACAAAATAATACTAATAAGGAGATGTGTTATGAACAATAAATCAATTCATATTGAAACGACAAAGAGAACAGTTGTTCTAATTGCTATAATTGCAATGACTTTTATGGCTACGTTAGATTCAAGTATTGTTAATGTAGCTCTGCCTGTCCTTTCAGAAAAACTGAATGTAACTATATCGGCTGTTGAATGGGTAATCGCCAGTTATTCTATTATTATTTGTTCAACAATATTATTTTGGGGGCGCTTAGGAGATATTTGTGGAAAATCAAAAATATTTCAATTTGGAACAATTCTTTTTACCGTATCGTCTTTGTTATGTGGCTTAAGTAATTCTTTTGCTGTCTTGATTATATGTCGATTTCTACAAGGTATAGGAGCTTCAGCATATATGGCAAACAACCACGGTATTATTACAGAATTATTTCCTAAAGAAAGCCGTGGAAAAGCATTAGGAGTTTTAGTAACCGCAGTCGCATTAGGAAATATGGTCGGACCGTCAATCGGGGGAATGATTTTGTCTGTATTTAATTGGAATTATATTTTCTACATCAATGTTCCATTTGGTATTGGTGTATTTATATTGGGACTAAGGTTTTTACCCAAAGGAGAGAGAAAAGATGAATGTATGGATATAGTAGGAGCTATTTTACAGTTTATTGTTACACTGTTGTTTTTTGGTTCATTGATTTTATCGCAACAGACAGAACAATTAAATCCGTACATTATGGCTTCTATCGGCATATCTATTGTTTTGGCAATACTATTTATTTTTGTGGAAAAGAAACAACATCAACCACTTTTAAATTTAGATATATTTAGAAACTTAAAATTTTCAATCAATCTAGTGTGTGCGTTAACATCTTTTATTTGTATAGCTTCATCTAGCATTTTAATACCATTCTATTTGCAAAATGCTTTGAAGTTAAGTCCATTCTATGCGGGCTTATTTATGATGCTGTCTCCTCTGGTGTTAGCAGTTTGCTCCCCAATATTTGGAAGTATTTCTGATAAAGTATCATCAGAAAAGGTTATTTTTATAGGATTGTTAGTATTAAGTTTAGGGTTCTTTTTAATGTCAAGATTAACAGAAACTTCTCCAGTCTTTTTGTTTGCTCTATCAGTTGCAACAATGGCAGTTGGACAAGCTATATTTCAACCTGCAAACAATGCACTTATTATGTCAACGTGTCCCAAAGATAAGCTGGGTATTGTAGGAAGCGTAAATTCGTTGGTTAGAAATTTAGGTCAAACAGTTGGTATTGCGTTATCTACAACTTTATTGTACTTTTTTATGAGTGATTTTGCTGGATATAGAGTATCTGACTATATTTTGGGACATGATGAATTTTTTATTTATGGTATGCAACACGTTTATATTATTTTGGTAATCATTTGTTTGCTGGGAGCTTGTTTAACAGGAATTAGATTGATTTTAAAGATGTCTAGAGAAAAAAATGATAGGTCTTAAAAAGGCAGAGATTAAAAAATTACAATAAAGTTGTAAGCGAGATATTAAAAAAGCCTTGAAAGCAGGTGCAAAGGCTGGCGGTGTTTCATTGGCTGATATACGGGCTGATATTGAAGCGACGATTGATGAAGCTATGAACAGTACAGACCCAGAGGTGCAGGCAAATTTCAAAAAATATTTTGGGAATAAACGCCCTACGCCAGAAGAATACATTTATAAGATTACAAAAAAAGCAAAAGTTAAGCTGTAAATAAAAACGCCGTGGTAAACAACTCACAGCGTGAGATCTGCGTATCACGGCTTACAATCAGTTTTGAAGTAAATAGTTTTCTCCCCAGTTACATAGTTCATCAAGAATTGGTGTTAAGGTTTTTCCGAATTCAGTTAAGGAATACTCTGTTTTTGGTGGGACGACTGGATAAACCTTGCGGTTAATCAATCCGTCTTTTTCCAGCTCACGAAGCTGTTGTGCTAACATTTGTCTGTTGCTTTTGGAATGAGCTTATGAATTTCGCTATACCGTAATGTTTTATTCATTAAGTGCCATAAAATGACCGCTTTATATTTTCCGCCGATTAGTTGAATGGTTGCTTCAACGGACAACTAAAACCACAGCAATTATTTTCCATGATGTTCTATCACTTTCTTTTTAGGTAGTATATTACAAAATAGTGTGTTCTTGTCTAATAGACTATTACGAATATAATTATAGTATAGGTTGACCTAATTCACAAGAACAAAGGAGATTAAAAAGAGGGAGAACAGACAAGCAATGTCGAGGCAACCTATACCGTAAAAGTCCATGTGGACGCTGACGGGGATATGGTAATCGTTCAGAACCCTACCCTTGCACCAGCAATCGAAAAATCAGACTATGAGCCTAAGACACCAGAAGCAGACGCAAGTGTAGACGCTGATACCGTAAACGACGCTACCGCATTTCTGGAAACATTCTTTAAGCTGTACCCGACAGCCACAGAAAAAGAGCTTGCCTACTATGTATCGGGAAATGTGCTTGAGCCTATCGGCAGGGACTACATTTATGCTGAACTGGTAAACCCTATCTTTACAAAGGACGGGGACAATGTGAAAGTCAAAGTTGCTGTGAAATTCCTTGATAATCAGACAAAGGCTACACAAATATCGCAGTATGAACTTGTGCTACATAAGGATAGCAACTGGAAGATTGTAGGATAATAAAATATGGAAAGTTTGCTTGACATTCTTTACTTGCAGGAGTATCATAAGATTAGAAAAGGAAAGCAAACTTTCCATTTGTTCAAGAAAGGGGTATGTTGTGAAAAATCGTTTAGAAGAATTACGAAAACAAAGAGGTATTAAACAAGAAGATTTAGCGACTGCTCTTGAAGTATCTCGTCAAACAATAGGCTCTTTAGAAAATGGACGCTACAATCCCTCTATTATGTTAGCCTTTAAAATTGCAAGGTACTTTCAAATGAGCATTGAAGAAATTTTTATTTATGAGGAGGAAAGTAAATGAAGCATAAGATACAAAAAGTAGAATTATTTGTCGGTGTAATAATTCTTTTAGGTGGTTTACTAACTTATGGTTTAGGAGTACATCAACTATTACCTGTACCTCGTCCAGATTTGGTTGTCTATGGTACAACACTTATTGGAATAATATTGATTTTAATGGGGTGTGATATATTCAGTAAGCCGACAAAGGAAATGCAAATATTAGAAAATGATGAAAGAAATATCGCAATTACTAATGCTTCTCTTGCGAATGCTTATAAAGTAACACTTACATTATTGGTTCTTGTATTATTTGCTCTTATCTTTATGGGATATATGAGTAAAGTTGTATTTTTTTCGATAGTAGGAGTTATTGCTATCGGACAAATCACATGGGTTATAACAGCTCGTTATTTAGATAAGAAAATGTAGTCTTTTGAAAGGTGGAATTAACAATGAAGAAAAAATTACCATTTATCATTGAAATTATTATAGGCATAATCTTTATATGTTTGGGATGTTTCGTTATTGATACTGACTATTACTCTACACTTTTTTGCGCAATGGGGTTCGGATTAGCTTTTGCTTCTGGTGTTCAATTATTGAAAATTTGTTATTATGAAATGCCAAAAAATAAAGAAAAATTGGAAAATATAAATAGAGAAAATCACATCAATAATGTTGATGAAAGAAAAGTATTTTTAAGAATGAAAGCTGGTTCTTTAGTGTATCAGATAATGACCTTCGTGTACTTGTTTGTTGCGTTTGTATTTGCGTTACTTCATATTGAAGCTTGGATTATAGGAGTTATCTTTGGGTTATTCCTACTGCAAACATTTTTAGGGATTGTTCTGTATAAACATTTTGAAAAACATTTTTAAAACATTCGCTAAATTATGATGAGGTAATACTATGATAGGACTTAAAAGACGAGATATTAAAAAAGCCTTGAAAGCAGGAGCAAAAGCTGGCGGTGTATCATTGGCTGATGTTCGGGCAGATATTGAAGCAACGATTGATGAAGCTATGAACAGTAACGACCCAGAAGTGCAGGCAAATTTTAAAAAGTATTTTGGAAATAAACGCCCTACACCAGAAGAATATATTTACAAGATTACCAAAAAGACAAAAGTGTAATACAAAACAAGTGCTGTAAGGGGGATTGTATTATGGAACATTTTAAGCGAAATTCTATACAATCATTCACTACCTAATAGCATTTTATTAAAAACTGAATATCTTACAGCTTTAATAGCTCGTATAAAACTATATGTTTTGTGCGGGCTTTTTTCATACCAAAAAAAATTTTTTTAATTTTTTCGGTTTCAACTTAACAAATCACACCTGCCGTTCCCTATATGGTGCGGAAAGAGGGATAACCACTTTTCACGTCGTAACGGAAAGGGGGTGAGATTGATGAAACCGTCTGACTTCCAGAAAACAGTTCAATGCCGTTTTGAAAGTTGTTTGAAGAAAGTTGTCCGACATGTTGTTAAGGACTATCAGAAGAAATTAAAGCGACGACAAAAGGAAGAAACACTTTTTTGTGAACTTCCAGAAATCGTTGTAGAAAATCTGGCTGTCTGGGACGACTATGATACGGACTATACGATTTTCAATGTATGCGGTAATGATATTCGTATTTGTGATGATGAATTGGCAGAAGCCTTGAAACATTTGTCTGAGCGTAATCGAGAAAATTTGCTGATGTATTATTTCTTGGAAATGAGCGATACCGAGATTGCAAAAAGACAAAATATTTCAAGAAGTGGTGTTTTTCAAAACCGACACAATTCACTAGAGCTTATGAAAAAAATACTAAAGGAGAAATGATAGCAAATGAAACACACAATGAAGAAGCCGTCCTACTACTTGCTTTCGCAGGCAATGGACGGGGACGAAAAAGCGATTGAAAAAATACTGACATTTTATGACCCATACATATCAAAGTGCTGTCTGCGTCCACTCTATGATGAATACGGCAATGTCTATATTGTTGTAGATATGGAGTTAAAGGGACTTATCAGAGAAGCACTTATCAAAATGATTTTAGGGTTTGATATTGCCTTAGAAATCGAAGAAGAATAACAAGCAGTAACCGCAGAGCATGATTTGTTCAATCCCCTCTTTCCTGCTCTGCACCTGCTTTTACATGAAAGCAACACGCTTTCGCCACAGCTCTTTGACAACTGAATAAAGCAGACAGATACGTTTGTGAGATAGCGAGCCACGGGGACTGTACGCCACGACCTTTTCAAAAGAAAGCGAGCGACCCACGCAGTGATCCGAGAGCGACTGTTGGAAAAGTCGTTTTGCCACGACCTATCCTCACAGAATAATGATACGTCCGCATGGTGCGGTTCTGCCCACAAGAATGGGAATAGTTGAGATACTAACGGAGCTTTCCAAAGCCGTCTGCCTGCTTATGTAACTTATAAAATAGACACGCAGTAAAGGGGGTGTTACATTATGTTAAATACTGATGTGTTAAATGATGTGATGTTCCAGCGAGGTAAGGTGTTGGAATATGAATAAAACGAAGATAAGAGCAACGGAACAGCCGATTGCTGTTGATATAGAGGGACTGTCTGCTATGTTATCTTGTGGTCGTGCTACTGCAAGAAAGATTGGCGAGCAGGCAGGAGCAAAAATTGTGATAGGTCGCAGGGTTCTTTATTCCATAGAAAAAGTCAAGAAATACTTGTTATATTTGGAAGAATAGAGCAATTTTCTATTTATGTTCTCTGGCGTGTGTAGTATAATAAGAAAGGACAAAGCACGCTGTGAGAACAAGAAAAGAGGCTTTTTCAGAAAGGAATGGTTCTCATGGCAATTAGTAGAAAAGACCCAAAAGGAAGAAAATTAAGAGAGGGCGAAAATTGGCGTAATGATGGAAGATACAGCTATCGTTATACAGATGTAAGAACAGGCAAGAGATTGACAGTCTATGCACAAGATTTACCAGAGCTTCGAGAAAAAGAGAAGCAGATTGCAAAAGATATGGAAGATAATATATTGACAGACGGAGCAATCAAAAAAATGACGCTTAACACGTTGTTTGAGCATTATATGGCAACTCGTGAGCTGGCTGATACTACAAGAGTTAGTTATGTTCGTGCTTGGGAAAACAGAGTTAAAGACGAGATTGGAAATATTAAAGTTGTTCAACTTTTACCCTCACATATTAAAGCGTATTATGCGAAACTTTCCAAAGCTGGATATGCTTATTCTACAATCAAGTATATTCACAACCTGCTTTATCCTGCATTAGAAATGGCTGTTGATGATGATATTATCCGAAAGAACCCTGCAAAAAGTTCCATTAGTGATTATGGAAAACCAGCAGAGGAAAAAGAAGCCTTAACAGTTTCTCAACAAGAAAAGTTTATGGAGTTTGTAAAACAGAGCAATGTCTATAACACATATTATCCCATGTTTACCATAATGATTGGTACGGGGTTAAGGTGTGGGGAGCTTATTGGTCTTACATGGAAAGATATAAACATCAAGGCAAAAACGGTTAATGTAGACCACCAGCTCATATATAAGAATTTAGGCGACGGTTGCAAGTTCCATATATCAACACCAAAAACGGAGTCGGGTATTCGTATTATACCTATGACACAAGAAGTTGCAAAAGCCTTTGAGGAACAAAGGAAAATCAATTTCATGCTTGCAAAGGATAAGAGCATTGAGGTGGACGGGTATTCGGGGTTTGTCTTTACAGCGAAATCGGGCAGACCGCTTATGCCGAATGGCGTAAATAGTGTTTTATATAACATTGTAGACGCATATAACAAAACCGAAGTAGAGAGAGCAAAAAAAGAGCATAGGAAAGCAGAGCTGTTACCAAAGTTTTCAGCTCATGTAATGCGTCACACAGCTTGTACCAGAATGGCAGAGTGCCGTATGGACGTAAAAGTTCTTCAATATATTATGGGACACGCTCATATAGATGTAACAATGGAAGTGTATAACCATATCGGAGAGTTGACAAGGATTGAAAAAGAGATTGCAAGACTGGATAGCATGGCGTTAAACGCTTGACACCATAAAAAGAAAAATTGGTGTCAAATTGGTGTCAAAACAGAAAAAATCACAATTTCAAAAGAAATAAGATACTGCAAACCATTGATTTTAAAGGGTTTGCAAAAAAATAACAAAAATATTAGCACTCACCTCTTGACAGCGCTAATAATATGTGCTATATTACAACTAGAACAAAGGAAGAGAGAAAAAAGAACTGAAGATCCCGAAGGTCCGGTTCTTCCCTTTCCCCAGTTCCAGAATCTTATATAGACCAGCAGTAAATTGACATATAGAATGGAGGAATGATTTATGCTGATGCCCAGTATCTTTGGTGAAAACTTATTTGATGAAATGATGGATTCCTTTAATGATGAATTCTTTGGAAAACGCAATCCTCTGTATGGAAAGAACGCAGCCAGAGTCATGAAGACCGATATTAAAGAAGTGGACGGCCGGTACGTGATCGACATTGATCTTCCGGGCTTTAAGAAAGACGAGATCCAGGCTGAGTTAAAGGACGGCTGCCTGACCATAAGCGCCTCCAAGGGCCTGGATAAGGATGAAAAGGATAAGGAAGGCCGCTATATCCGCCGCGAGCGCTATGCCGGAGCCATGAGCCGGAGCTTCTATGTGGGCGAGAACGTAAAGCAGGAGGATATCACCGCCAGATTTGAAAACGGGATCCTTTCCCTGTCTGTCCCCAAAGAGGAAGAGCAGAAAAAAGTGGAAACACCCAATTACATCGCTATTGAAGGCTGATGAAGGCCGTAGAATCACGACCACCCGTCTGTGATATGCCCCTTGTCAAGTAGACAGGTAAAATATCTAAAATTGGATGTGGATGATGCCTGCATTTCCTTTTGAAGTGCAGGCATTTTTCTATGCACACCATTTCTCTTTATATTTGCTTATTCGTTTGTTTTCAGGAATCGGGTATTCTGTGGGTACATCAGATGACAATGCTTCCTGGCGCACTTCTGATGGGGTTTTACAGCTATATCTGTCCTGTGGACGTTCTTCACTGTAAAAACGCAAATAATCTTTGATTGCATATCTTAGTGAAACCTCATCAATGATTTCGTACATCTGATACATTTCAGATTTTATAATTCCCCAGAAACCCTCTATCGGTCCATTGTCGATACAGTGTCCAACTCTGGACATAGATTGCTCCATTTCCTGGTTTTCAAGTTTTTTCCTGAATGTCTTGCTGGTATACTGAAATCCCCGGTCTGAATGAAAAATCGGTTTGGCATCCGGATTTGCTGCGATTGCTTTATCAAATGTCTTAAATATTAATCTGTTGTCGTTTCTTGCACTTACAACATATGCTACAGGATATCTGTCATATAAATCTATAATGGCACTTAAATACAGTTTCTTTTTCTCTCCAGGCACTTTGAATTCCGTTACATCTGTAGCCCATTTTTGATTGGGAACAGTAGCATAGAAATCCCTTTGAAGTATATTTTCTGCCGTTTCATCCGGCTTGGCATAAATATATTTTTTCTTCTTTTTACGGATTACAGAATGGATTCCCAGCTTTTTCATAATTCTGTGGACTCTGTTTTTACTGTACGATGTATGATTGAAATGGTTGATCCAGGATGTCATTCGCCGGTATCCTAAGATATGGCAAAAGCGTTCATCATATTCTTTGACAAGTTCCGCAAGTCTGATATTTTCAAGTTCCTCATACGGCACTTCACGATGTAACCATTTATAATAAGCAGCCCTTGATATCTCAAGCTGTCTGCACATCCATTCTATACTCCAGTTTTTCTTTGTATAAAAATATCGGATTGCTAAATATTTTGATTCATGGCGTAACTTTCCAAGCTTCACATCCCTTCGAATTCTTTCACTTTTTTTAACAGTTCAACTACCATATCCTTTTCTTCCAACTGACGCTTCAAACGCAGATTTTCACGCCTTAATCGTTCTAGTTCATCCACTTCGGCATCTGTTTTGTGACGTCCTCTCCGATCCGTTAATCCATCTGCACCATCGGTGTCATATTTTTTTACCCAGGAATAAACCTGGCTATAAGAAACGTCAAATTTTGCAGCGGTGTTTTTATAGTTACGATTATGATTGATACAGTAATCAACGATTTCTTTCCGTTCTTCAAATGTTGTTTTTCTTCGTGCTTCTGCCATATAGACCTCCTGTTTCGGATTGTAATCCTTAAGTTCTCTATTGGCATTATACATTCTAAGCCATTTTCTTAAAAGACCGGAAGAGATATCATATTTTATTCCTAAATCAATGGAAGAGCCGTCACCTCTTACATATTCCTCAACCACTTTCATTTTAAATTCTTTCGAATAAGACCCATTTTGCATTTTTTTTGAAAAACCGGCAAGTCCATGTTTATTATAAATCAAGGCCCAGTCCTGAATAGTTCTTGAAGAAATACATAGTTCTCCACATATCTGTGTTCTAGATTTATTTCCTTCAAGATAATCTATAACAGCCTGTTCTTTTTCTTCCGGTGTAAACTTTGCTTTTCTGGACATGAAAAATACCTCCAAAGTAACAGATTTTTATATTTAATCTGTCTACTTTAGAGGTATCATATCAATAGCGGGTGGTTGATTGTTTCGCCCATCTCCATTTTTCGGATCAGCGAAAAACTCCAATGGGCTCAACAGACTAAAGTCCATAAGTCAGAGAGCCGGGTATCCGCTGTTTAAGCGGCTTCCCGGCTCCCTGTTTACTATTCAAACTCGTTGCAGGGATTTGTACATTAAACAATTTTGTTTATATGATATTGCACCTACTATTCTGATTATTTTGATTACCCATATTATCATAGCTATACGATGGATGCTTATCAAAATCTTATCAGTGGTGATAAATCACCATGTGGAGTACACGGTAATTGTTGTGGTTGGCTTAGGTGTATTATAGCATAGATCAACGCAGGAATCCAGATGGTATTATTATTTCAACACAAAAGCTATTTATAGTTAAAACTCTCCCCACTCAACCTTGGGCAATCTTTTGAACAACCCTTCGACCATTGTACGTGCACCAGTTAAACTAATTGTTTCTCGAGAAGACTGTGCACTTTCCTCTGCAATGTGGGAGCTTGCATTGCCACCATCAAGGATAATTGTTTCATTTGCGAAAAGAGCCTCGATATCGGCCGCTGATGCGGTATGCTCTTGCATATACTTTTCGATTTGTGCTTCGATATTTGCTGCGCCATCAGTGGTTTCTCCACGAATCCACCCTTTAGCCGGGAAAAGCTGAACACAAGAATGAATAGCTGCTGCAACCGCTGTTGTAAGCGAACCTAAGTCTGTATAGAAATCCACCAATTTTCCTGCGGAAACCTTATCTCTAAATTTTTTCAAAAGCTCACGCTTCGCATCCGTATCCTCGCACTTAGCATTTTCTAATTTTCCGATATCTTTAATAAGTATGCTCATAACGGGAATTCCGTTTGCAATGGCATAATCATACTCTTTTTCGGTAAATCCAATTCCGTCCGCATCAACTGATCCGTATTTTCCTGCAAGAATCAACAAATAATAATCGCAGCTATCCAGCATCATTTTTATGTATTCCATTTGGCTCATATTGCTTGCGGGAAACTGTTCCATTCCTACGGGGATAAAACCCATTTTCAACAACAGGTGGGTTACGGCCATGCGCTCTTCTTTCAGATCTTTATAGGTTGAGCTTACAAAGACTTGATATTTTTTGTTCATATATTATCAACGCTCCTAATTCCGTGGATATTAGTGGGTTAATCTTTGTCTCCTTCATGCCACTTTTCTAGAACAGCTTCTACCTGTCGGATCAGTTGCTTCTTGTTCGGCATATACAGCACATAACGGGATGCGAAAATGTTGTTGGACAGGCCACCCAAAGCATACTCTGCCGTAATACTGTCTTTATCGGTGCACAGAATAATACCGATGGGAGGGTTATCATCTTGATCATTGACCTCAGCAGCATAATAGTTCAGATACATATTGATCTGTCCGGCGGCTTCTGGGGTCAGTTTGGTGGTCTTCAGTTCGATCAGCACATATGCCCGGAGAATCTTGTTATAGAATACCATATCTACATAGTAGTGGGTGTTGTTCAGCGTTACCCGCTGCTGTGTGCCGACGAACATGAATCCACGACCAAGCTCTAACAGGAACTTTTCAATCTGCTGTGCCAACGAACGCTCCAAGTCACTTTCCATCACCGGCTTGTCCTCCGGCAATCCCAAAGACATAGGGATCACGGATAATATCGGCAGGCTGAGCAATCTCGTTGCCATGAAGCGCCAACTCAAGCACCTGTTCCTTATTGGCATCTCCACGGGAGAGCAGCAGGCGCTCAAAGAGGGAACTTTCGATCTGCCTTTTCAGTTCCCGGACAGACCAGCCAGAATTAACCGCTTCTTTCTCGTAAAAGCTACGCTTGTCTGTATCTGAGATTGACAACAACTCGCAATAATGCGACCAACTCAATTTTCCAGACACTGTCTGGATTTTATCATAGGACTGATAAAACAGTCGCATATTGTAGAGATTCGCTCTCGAAAAACCCTTACCAAACTCCTTGGTTAGTTCTTTGGAAAGCTCTTTCAAGGTCTGCTTGCCGTAATCTGCTCGCTCTGGCATACTCTGCTCATACTCGCAGATAATGCGGCCGATGTTCCCGTAGGTGTTCAGCAGTTCGCTGTTCACCTGCCGAGCCACATTGCTACGGGCGGTGTCCAAAATCGATCTAATTTCTTTGACAACTGGGACTATTGTCGATTTTTCTGTTAAGTTAGATTTTTCCATATTGGCACCCCCTCGTAATTATATGTAGCCCATTTCCTGACAATGGTCGGATACGGCCTTCTTGAAATCTTTTAGCTTTGTCTGATACCCTCTGTGTGCAGTAATCAAACTTCTGACACTCATCTCATTACAAACCAGCAACTCATTCACAGAAAGCTTAAACGACTGGATCATTTGCTCAGAAATGACATCTTTGGGATTGTCGTATCCATCATATTCGCCTTGACAAAAACTCAGTAACACCTCAGAATACCACTTGCGGATTGGCTTATCCATGCATCTGTGAATGCACGACATAGAAGCGAGAATGCTACTGGCTTTAGCATCAAAGCCATCTTCCGTCAATATTTCAAACTTTCCGGATGCGTGTGCCATTTCATTTCTGGTATCAACCAGATCACCAACAGCAGAAATTTGGGAGCGATCCAATTCAATGATTTTGAACAGCCTCGCAATATCCTTTTCTGGAATCAGACTATACGCAAATATTGAATCTGCATCTTCAATTTTCAAATCTCTTTCCCGTCCATTGTACGGGCGCGCAAATACGATGGCATCTTTGTAGCGATCCGGCTCAATTTGCCCTATTTTCCACGCCGTACAATAGATATAGGTCATATAAAGAAGATGGAGACCAAAATAGGCAAACTGGTATTGCCCGTATTTGTAGTTTACCGCAATGAGATTGGTGATGTTTTGGATGTAAGTAATTACGTCCTCTTCATCAGCTGGATCAATAGGAAGGTAGTTTAATATTTCTTGAAGGTATGGCACCTCGGTATAATCAACTACGTCTGACACTATTATTCACCCCACAGTTCGTGTATTCTACTGTGCATTTTTTTAGTAAAAACCTCTACCATTTCCTTGGCAGGGGCAACAAGGGCACGCTCTTTTTCAAATTGCTCAATGATTCTCTTTTGATCTTCAATGGGAGGGATAGGCAGGTTGATCAATTTTATTGCATTGGCATTGAACTGTGGTTGACCGGCTCCGGTAGCCAGATTGCGAGCTTGATCCCAATAGTAGTCACTCTGAGAAAAATAAAAGTAATACTTAGGGAGAACAATTTCATCCAGCGTGAGTCGAATCAAGTAAGAAGCAAATACAGCAGGGTCCTTACGATCATAATACAATGTTTTTCCGTAAGTGGCACCAATCCTTGCAACAAGCAAATCACCTTCTTTAAGGAGGTATTTTGTGTTTCGCTCGTCGAGAGTGATATATTTTACTTCATCGTCCGAAAGCATTCCAGAAGAATCAATGTCTGTTATTCTCACATACCTTGTATCTCCTACATCGGATGCAGTATCAGTATAACCGTATTCAAAAGCACAGATGTCACCAAGTTGTTTGGTTTCCCATGTGGAATCCAGTTTGAAAACCGGGACATAGTTGGCAATGATGCTTTGTGCGTTACTGATAATCATGCGATATTTATCAAGTTCAGCAACAAATTTACGCTGATATTCAATCGGCGGAAGCGGAATCTCGATAGAGCAAAAATTCTCTTTAGAAATTTCTTTGAATGTTGCCCCACTTGCAAGCGCAAGCATATCCTCTTTTTTTGCCGTTAACGCATATGCCAAATATTCCGGCAAAATAACAGTGGGATCTTTTATAACGACATTCTTAAATCCTTGATTAGTTGCTAGTTGCGTTCTTGCAATTCCAACACGACCAATAGTTGCACGGGTTGATACTACAACGGTATTTACGGGTAATAATTTCGCATTTGAATTATTAAGGCCGCTTTCAGAAATCTTTCGTTCCGATTGATATATCTCTGTTACAAGGTCATCTGCCGGAAGATCTGCAAGAGTAATCCAATTGGTATCTCCATTCCAATATTCAGGTTTACTACTACTTGGTGTACCACCGGAATATATAGTAAAGAGGTTCTCGTCGCCTAAGCTTACAAGAGGAAATGTAGTTGTTGCTGTTTTGGCAATACGGTATCTACTTCCAACAAGTATGCACGAATTCTGGCGTACTTTATCAAGTGGGATTACTTCAAATCCCACTCTCATCATATCAGATGCTTGATCTGCATCTAATTTTCTATACTCCTCATATCTTGTTAAATCGCTGGGAGTGTCAAGCTTGCGGCGATGATTGTCAAGTGTGTATCCATCGCTTTTGACATCAAAATACCAAAAATCCTTCTTCTTTTCAGATGTCTTAATCTTCTTATTTACCTTGGTCGCGTAAATAATATCGGTTTTTACGCCAGTATAAGGCAGAAAGACGCCTTGGGGCAGAGAAATTATGCTTTGGAGCTGGCAGTGATCCAGTAAATACTCACGTGTTTTCGCAAGATCCTTACGGAACAGGAAGCCTTCCGGGACAACAAGAGCCATGCGGCCATTCTCGGCAGCGCTGTTGATTGCCTTCATACAATGCTGTACACAGATGCTGTCGCCATTTGTGCTGGGAAGATCGTATAGATTTCCGTGTTTTGTTTTCTGCGAATATGGCATATTGGCAAGGACAATGTCAAATCCTCTGTGATGCAGAATACCGCTCTCATCCGTATAGGTTTCAGTTCCGTCAATGGGATTGGCCAAGCTGTCAAGCATTTGAATATTGCTATGTCCATCACCAGCCAGAATCATATTCATTTTGGTGATTCGGGCAGTATTTGTAATTTCGTTTCCGTAAACTGTAGACTCTCGCAAAGTTTTCATGTTGGCTTCGGTTCGAGCCATATTATTGTGGATATACCGGAAACTCTCAATAAGGAAACCGCCAGTGCCGCAGAACGGGTCATAAATTTTCTCGCCAATCTGCGGATTTACCAAGCGAACCATTGTCTTGACGATATGACGAGGAGTAAAATATTCACCGAGATCATTTTTAGTAGATGTAGATGCTTTCAAGAAGTACTCAAATGCGTCGCCCTTCACGTCGCTATCAACATCAGTCAATGTCAGCGGATCAAGCTTATCCATGATCTCTTTCAAGATGCTTGCATCTCTTATCTGCAACGGAGTAAAAATGTCGGTATTATAAAGTGCGTTCAGCTTGTCATATACGGTTTTGTTTATATACTCAATACGAATAGAGGAAGGGATCTGTTTGATGCTATCCCAACTGCAAGCAATATCAAATTTAGTAGGAATACCACTTTCTCTCTTAATCTGCTCGCTTTCGCTGATAAGCTTCAAAAACAGAATATTTGCAAATTCTCCGAAGCGTTCAATGCCGGCACGTAGACCTTCCCCACGAAGCATATTATTTGCTTCATCAAAAATTCGAATAAGCTCTTTGCGGTCATACTGAACTTTAGGGCTTACGGTATTTACTTCATA
>OGGK01001392.1_pt1 | contig 16043 bp, 10 predicted proteins | sample 1571171 | NCBI WGS metagenome assembly OGGK01 (sample SAMEA2581958, study PRJEB24529) | metagenome | biome: Human gut stool | place: China | collected 2011 | reverse complement strand
AACTACAAAAGATTATATGTTATATAAGTTTTTGAAGGATAATTTATATGATTATCCGTATTTACTAGAAGAACTTCCAGTATATTTTATGGAAGAAATATTAATTAATGAAATAAATAGTTATAATTTTGAAAGATATTTTACGGATAATGTAATTAAAAAATTAAATGAAGGAACTGGTAAATTACGAAGGATATTGCTTAATCATATAGAATATGCTAATTTAATTCCAAAGTTAACTACAGAAAAAAATTATATGCCATCTTCTATATATTTTAATAATGAAGAAAAATGGGTTTCAATTTCTAAGTATTTAGCTTTATTTCAAAGTAGATATGGTAAAAAAGAATTAATTTCATTTTTAAATAGTTTTAACGATCGTAATTCTTGTGAAAATTTATATGAAGTGATGAGTGATACTAATTTCTTTAAAAATGCTTTATTTGATGATGATGATATTATAGAATTGGTAAAAGGTAATTTTGGTAAGAATTTAAATAATGATTCTTTTAGTAAACTAATTAGCAAAATGAGTAGTTTAGATAATCCTAATAAGTATATGAATCTTCTTCTTGATAATAATATTTATGATAGATGTAAAAAAGATATTAGTGTTTCTTATTTGACAAGGTTGTTATTTGAAAAAGATGTAAGTTTAATTAGTGATATAAATATTAATAATTTAAGTAATATGGAACTAGATATTATGAATTCCTTTATTGATGAGTTTAATGCTGAGAATGGGTTTTATACACAAAAAACATCTGATTTTATAAATAAAATATTATTAAATAAAGATAATAAGATAGTTAGTACTTTATTTGTTAAGACAATATTTAAAGAATTATTGAAACAAGAAACTAATTTAATTTATAATTTTCCATTAATTGAAAATTATCCTGGTAATATTGAGGATATTTTTGACGATGATTTTATTTTAAATAATGATGGTTTTATTTTGAATTCTATTGATAAGATTGCAAATGTTAGTAATCCTTCCTTTATTAAAAAGATATTTGAGATAATACTACATCGTTATCCAGAAAGAATATTTCAAGTTATAGGAATGGGGAAATATACAGATATTATTGATAGTATTATAGATGAAAAAATTATAAGATCTATTATTAGTAATAAAGATATGTTTAATATGTTATTTTTGCATGCTAATGATGGAAGCGTGGAGAAAATATTTCATAGTAGGGCATTTAGAAATGTTATAGATAATGATAAAGAACTTACATTTGGTATTATGTATTTTATTAATCTTTATGATGTTCATAATGAGTATATTGATCATTTGAATAAAAATTTTGCTATGATTCAGAATGTTAGACCTGAATTATCTTGGTTTAATTCTTCTTTTAAAAAGGAATTACTTGAAGATGAAGTAATTAATGTATTAGGAGTTGATTATTTAAATATTGTTTTAAATTTTGATACAATTGCTACTGATGCTGTAATAAGAGCTTATAATAATCATAATTTATATGAGTTGAAAGAGTATACTGATTTTATTGTTTCGATTACTAAAAATATAAGAGATATTAATAAATCGATAGGATTTTTTGATAGAGTTAGTGTATTATATAATGATATTAAAGATAAAGATTTGAATATATATCAAAAAGAACTTTTTTTAGAAATTGCTAAAACTGGTAATATAAATAATGTTAAAAATTATGAGGAGTTAAATAATTATTTTGATTTTAAAGATAGTAGAGTATATAAAAATCAAGATATAACTGAAGTTGATTTTAATAGATTGTTTTTAAATCGTAATGGTATGTTAGATAATTACTTTAATATTTTTCGTTATACTAGAGAAGATTTTGAATATCTTAAATATAAATATTTAGATACGGGAGTAATATCAGAAAAAGAATTTTTATATTTGTTGGATGTATATAAATTACATGATGAAATTTTTAATCAAAATAAAGATATTCCTCTTTGGGATGTTTTAAATAATTGGCCATATAAAGATATTATATCTATTGATACAATATTTGCTAAGTTAGATAAGGCTTGGGCAGATGAGAGAAAAGGTATGCTTACTAGTCCTGATGAACTTAGAAGGGCTGCTTTAGAGGGTAAGGCTAATATTGAATATGTAGATGGAGTAGAAGTTATTACACTTATGGGATGTGATTATAAATTTGTTATTTCTTCTATGAGAGCAATAAAGGAAAGCAATAAAACAGATAGTGGTAATACGATTAGTAATGGAGTTGCTTATGTTTTCCCTAAGATAGTAGGTGAAAAACTTAAGAGTAAATATGGTAAAGACTTTGCTAAGCAAAGTAATTATGAAATATTAGCTAATAATCCAGAATCTTGGTATGAGATTGAAGGAGTTTCTACTATATCTTCTTCTACAGATATGCCAGAATTACCTATTGGAAATAGATTTGATTATGGGTATGCTTGGGGAAGTGGTACTGATATTAAAATATGTGGAGTTGATGCTGGTGATGCTGGTGTTTCTCATGACCCAAGATCAAGTGGATATATTGGAAGAGGTCGTTTTAATACAAAGAAAAAAGAATTTTATAAAAAGACTAGGTATTTAAATGAAATATGGGAGGATCGTTTTTGTCCGGATTTAGTAGATGGTAAAATTAAAAGGGTAAAACCTGAATTTATTAAAAATGTAAACAATCTTCCCAAGTCTGTTAGATATGCAAAGTTTTTTGGTTGTCCAGTGATAGCTGTAGATAAAAGTTATTATCATAATTTTGAGGAGCAAAAGTTTTTGACTCTTACTAAAAGTGTATTAGAAGATAGTGATATGTCTAAATTTGGTGAATATATTTATTCTCCGGTTTCTTCTGCTACTACGGAAGAGATGGTACAGCAGGTAGTTCATGCACTTCAGATGAATTGTTATGCTGGCAAAATAACTGAGTATGATTTATTTAAAAAGTTAACTGATGTTAAGTGGACGGTGTATGAGGAATTTGGTAAATCTTCGGTGTTGTTTAAGGAACTTGAAAATGAATGTAGTAAATATATGGGGATGCAAGAAGAAGTATTAGATGGTAATAAGGCTAGATAATTCTTTTTCTTCCCCCTTCATCCTAAAAGTATTTCGGGGTATGATGAAGCCTTTTGTCTTCATCATAGAGAGTTTGGCAATTGCTTTGTATATATGTTATAGTAATTTTAGGGGGGAAGTATTATGAATGATATTGATAGAATTAAATTAGAAGTTATTAATAATAGATTAAAATACAATGAATTATTTGAATTATATATTAGGTATTTAAAAATAAGGCAAGGGATGATGAATAAGATACCTAGTTATAGAAATGATTATAAATATTATGTTAATAGTAGAAATACTAATTGTTATGCTTATGCTTTTAGATTTGATCTACCTGATTATTTTGATGAAGCATTTAAGTATTTTGATAGTATTGGATTTTATTTTGAGCCTGGATGTTTTAGTAATATTTTTGATATTAATAGTGAGAGTAAGTTACTTGAGGCTTTGTATAGTGATCTTAATATACTTGGTATTAAGTATAGTGATAAGATAGATAGTGATTATTTATATAAAGTAGCAGTATTTCAAGAATATGATTTTTTATATGATAAGAATGGTGTTCCTGATTTTCATTTCTGTAGATTAAATAATAATAATTTATGGTCATGTAAGAATGGAATTAGAGGTAAGATAGAGAAGATTAATACTCCCAAGGCTTGTTTTACATATAAATTAGTAAAGATATTAGACATTAATAAGTAAAATAGATGTCTAATTTTTGTTTTAAGGTTAAAATTAATTTATTTTGGTTGACTTTTGTAGTTAGATATACTACAATTAATGGGCTAACTTCAAGTTAGCAGAAGGAAAGGGTGATATGGATGAATATAAAAAAATATGAAGAAATTAAAAGGAGTATAGTGTAATTAGCACTTGCTTCAAGTATTGGATTTACTTCTTTTGCTTTAAGTGGCTGCAAGAGTAAGAATGATATAATTGATGGGGAAGCTTCTAATGGATATAGTAGTGTTTTAGATAGAGATAATAGTATAGATATGAATAATAGTGGAGAATGGTTTTGTGATGTTTGGGCTGAAGACTATGATAATAATAAAATTAGTGGTATTAAGTTTGAACTTCGTGATAATAAAAATAATTTAATTGAAGAATGGACTAGTAGTAATACTCCTCATAGAATTACTGGACTTAGTGCTGGTAAATATATTATTAATGAAATAAATGTAGTAGGAGATTATATGACTTCAAATAATAATTATACTTATGAAATAAATACTTATGAAAGTAATCAAAATGTACTTGCTATTAAACATATAAAGAAAGGAGTAGTATTAGAAGATAAGACTAATAATATATTAAATACATGAAAGAAAGAATATATAGATGATAAATTATTTGTTTTGAAACTTAAAGAAAGTTATTTGAATAAAATGAATAACAAGGATTTTATTATTGATAGTAATAATAAAAATATCGATATTAATGATATACCTAAATATCTTGTATTAAAAGGAAGCCAAATGGAAAGAAATGACAGTATTTCTATAGGATCTATTCAATATAGTTTTAGGGATGTTATTACTTTGAATGATGATGATGTCTCAGAGACCGAGGCTTCTATTACATGTAATAAAGATGGTAGTTATCAAACTATTTTATATCGTACTTATTTAGGCTTAAAAGGATCTATATATAATGATAATTTATATATAGTACCTATTGATGATTTAACTAAGGAAGAATTAAATGAGTTAATTGAAGAACATAAAGATAATACTAATGTTATGAGTGTATTAAAAGCAAGGGGTTATTATAATGATGATTATAGTATAAATAAAACTAGAGTATTGGTAAAAAATAAATAAACTTATTAAATGTTATTGCTAAATTTTAGTAATTATGGTATATTTTATGTGTAAGGTAAAAATACTGATTTGTTTATAGAGTTAATTGATTAAAAGATCCCAAATAATTCGCAAATCAACAATAAAGTACGAGAGGAGACCCTGCCTATGAATAGAAGGATATTAACAAAAGTTAATTACTTGTTAACATGTATCAATGTTCGTGTTGGAGGTTGTATTCTAAATATAAATAATAATATTAATAAAGATTATGAAGTAACTAGTAGTAATACTAGTCTTTCATAGTCTTTTTGTGATGGTGATTTTAATGAAGAAAAGATTAATTGTAGTAGGAGTAATTTTATTTAGTATCTTAGCAATACTAGGTTTATATCAAACATTTGCATTAAGTGGGGTGATTACTACTACTGATAATGAATATAATTTTTCTATTATTGATGAGAATACTATTGAGGTACCTGCTAAAAAGTCAAAAACTATTTATTATAAAACAACGAATACTAATAAAGGAAAAGTCAAATATGGAATAGGTTATACTGGTAGTAATATTAAAGTAAAATATTTTGCTGATACTATTGATCCAGTAACAGGTTTAATTAATTATGGGGAAACTAAGTTTATTAAATTAAAATTAATAAATAATAGTACTACTAATACTAATGTTGTATTAAATACAATTTTGGGTTATGAGAAAGGTGGTAACTTGATAGTTCCAAATGGCATGACATTGGTAACAGAAAAAATAGATGCTTCTAATATTATTCAAATGTCTGAAGAAGCAACATCAGAAAGTTCAACCTTTTTAGGTAGTAGTTTAATGAGAAGTAGTATTAATAGTATAACAATTGCTTCTGATAATATTGTACCTACTACTGCAATTGGTAGTATTGATGTATCAAAAAACAAAGATGGAACTGTTATGATGTGGTGGTTTAATTCTAGTACTTCTAATATGTATGATGTATTTATTGGAAGTGAAAGTGGGATAACTTCGGCTTATAATTGTTACAAAATGTTTTCTTGGCTTACTAATTTAAAAACAATTGATTTAACATATTTAGATACTTCAACTGTTAGTGATATGAGTTATATGTTTTTTAAAACATCTTCTATTGAAACATTAGATTTAACATCTTTAAATACATCAAATGTAACTAATATGAAAGCTATGTTTTCTGGATGCATGCAACTTAAAAATGTTGATGTAAGTAATTTTAATACTTTGAAGGTAACAAGTATGATTGATATGTTTTGCAATTGTCAAGCTATCAAGACCTTAGATTTATCTAGTTTTGTTACTTCTAATGTTACTTCTATGAGTGGAATGTTTTATCAAAATTATAATTTGATTGATCTTGATATAAGTAATTTTAATACTATTAATGTTACTGACATGCAACAATTATTTAATGGTTGTAAAAGTTTAACAAATATAAATTTATCTAGTTTTAATACTAGTAAGGTTACAAATTTTTATTATATGTTTAACGAATGTAATTCATTAACAGAAATTAATTTATCTAATTTTGATACTAGTTCTGTTACTAATATGGTAGGTATGTTTAGAAAATGTACTTCACTAAAAAAAATTAATTTAAGTAGTTTTATTACTAATAAAGTCACTAATACATATTATATGTTTTTAAATTGTACTTCTGTCACTGAAATAGATATAAGAAAAGCTGATTTTTCAAATGTAACAAATTATAATCTTATGTTTTCTGAAATACCTAAAACTACTAAAATATATGTTAAAGATAATAATGTAAAAACTTGGATTAGTGAAAAATTTACTAATTTGACAGGAATAACAATAGTATAATATTTAAACTACAAGAAATTGTAGTTTTTTAACCTGATGATATGTATATGATGCTAATACAAGATTTAACTCAAGAAGAAATTAATGAATTATTTAATGAATATCAAGATAATGAAAGTATTAAATAAAAAATAGTATTGTAATTAAGAAGTATTTATATGTAAGGATGTCTGTTACTATGAAAAATCTGCTATTTAGAGGTATAAATCTAATCTAAATAAAGTAACTAGTAGTAACACTAATATTTCATAGTCGGATAGTTTATTATTTCTTATTCCTAGACTATAAAATAGGCTAGGAATGACATGAAAATACCTTGGATTTTCATGGAAGGTAGTATTATTTTAATAATTTTACATAGAATAGAGAGAAAATATTTAAAAAATACTTGACTAATATTTTTAAAAATGATATATTATTGTTGCTGGTATTTTTAGGTTTTGTCTTGGACAAAACTTATATTAAATATAAAAAATGAAACACCAGGATATGTGTAAGAAAGGAGTGAGAAAATGCCTACAATTAACCAATTAACTAAGAAACCTAGAAGTAAGAAAGTAAGAAAGAGCAAATCTCCAGTATTATTAGTAGGAAAAAATAGTATTCAAAAGAAACAAACTGTACAAGTATCACCTCAAAAAAGAGGAGTATGTACAAGAGTTGGTACTACAACACCTAAGAAACCAAACTCAGCATTAAGAAAATATGCCAGAGTTAGATTATCTAATGGTATGGAAGTTACTTGCTATATTCCAGGAATTGGACACAATTTACAAGAGCACAGCGTTGTTTTAATTAGAGGCGGTAGAGTAAAAGACCTAATCGGTGTTAGATATCACATCATTAGGGGTACTTTAGATACTGCTGGAGTTCAAAATAGAAAACAAGGTAGAAGTAAATACGGTGCTAAAAGAGAAAAGAAATAATTAAATAATAAATAATATTAATGGAAGGAGGATTTAGACTATGAGAAAGAGAAGAGCAACTAAAAGAGACGTATTAGCAGATCCTATATATAATTCTAAAGTAGTTACTAAATTAGTTAACCACATTATGAAAGATGGTAAAAAAGGTACTGCACAAAACATTATATATGATGCTTTTGATATAGTTAAAGAAAAGACTGGCGAAGAGGCTATGGTAGTATTTGAAAAGGCTATGAATAATATTAAACCTGCTCTTGAAGTTAAATCAAGAAGAGTTGGTGGAGCTAACTACCAAGTACCAGTTGAAGTTAAACCTGATAGAGCTCAAGCTTTAGCATTTAGATGGCTAGCTCAATATGCAAGACTTAGAAATGGTCATTCTATGGCTGAAAATCTTGCTAATGAAATTATTGATGCTTCAAATGGAACTGGTGCATCAGTTAAGAAGAAAGAAGATACACATAAGATGGCAGAAGCTAATAAAGCATTTGCTCATTATAGATGGTAATTATTACTGTAATAAATTAATAAATGAAAGGAAAATGAATTATGGCTCGTGAAATAAGCTTAGAACATACAAGAAACATTGGAATCATGGCCCATATTGATGCAGGTAAAACTACTTGTACTGAAAGAATATTGTTCCATACTCATAAGATACATAAAATCGGTGAAACACACGATGGTGCATCGCAAATGGACTGGATGGAACAAGAGCAAGAGAGAGGTATTACTATTACTAGTGCCGCTACTACTGCATTCTGGAAGGGTTATAGATTTAATATAATTGATACTCCAGGACACGTTGACTTTACTATTGAAGTTCAAAGAAGTCTTAGAGTACTTGATGGTGCTGTTTTACTTATTGATGCTCAAGCAGGTGTTGAACCTCAAAGTGAAACAGTATGGAGACAAGCAAATGAATATGGTGTACCTAGAATTATCTTTGCTAATAAGATGGATAAAATGGGAGCTGATTTCTATTTTAGTTTAGGTACTATTAAAGATAGATTAGGAGCAAATACTGCTGCTATGGAACTTCCTATTGGAGCTGAATCTGATTTTAATGGTGTAATTGATCTAGTTACTATGAAAGCATATCACTTTGATGGTAAACAAGCTGAAGATTATACTGAGATTGAGATTCCTGAAGATATGAAGGATAAAGCAGTTGAATATAGAAATATATTAATTGAAGCTGCTGCTGATTTTGATGAAGATTTAATGATGAAATATTTAGATGGTGAAGAAATAGGTGTTAGTGAACTTAAGAAAGCTATCAGAAAGGGTGTATTAAAAGCAGAATTCTTCCCTGTTATGTGTGGAACTGCTTTAGGTAATATGGGTATTAAGTTACTACTTGATGCTGTTGTTGATTATTTACCTGCTCCTACTGATGTTGAGGCTATTGAGTGTACTGATATGAAAGGTAACTTAGTATTAAGACATCCATCTGATTCTGAACCATTTACTGCATTAGCATTTAAGATTGCTACTGATCCTTTTGTAGGAAGACTTACTTTCTTTAGAGTATATTCTGGTACTTTAAAGAGTGGTTCTTATGTACTTAACTCTACTAAAGATGTTAAGGAAAGAATTGGTAGAATACTACTAATGCATGCTAATCATAGAGAAGAGATTCCAGAAATATATGCTGGTGAAATTGGAGCTGCTGTAGGTCTTAAGAATACTACAACTGCTGATACTCTATGTGATGAGAAGAAACCTGTTATCATGAAAGGTATGGAATTCCCTGAACCTGTTATTACTCAGGCTGTTGAACCTAAAACTAAAGCAGACCAAGAAAAGATGGGTATTGCCCTTCAAAAACTTGCTGAAGAAGATCCAACATTTAGAATGCATACTGATCCTGAAACTGGTCAAACTACTATCTCTGGTATGGGTGAGTTACACCTTGATATTATCGTAGATAGAATGAGAAGAGAATTTAATGTTGAAGCTACTGTTGGTGCTCCAATGGTTGCTTATAGAGAAACTATTACACAAACTGGTGAGTGTGAAGGTAAACATATTAAACAATCTGGTGGACGTGGACAATATGGACATGTTTGGATTAGATTTGAACCAAATCCTGAGAAAGGTTATGAATTTGTTGATAACATCGTTGGTGGTGTTGTTCCTCGTGAATACATCTCAGTTATCGATAAAGGATTACAAGATGCTATGCAAACTGGTATTCTAGCAGGATACCCTATGGTAGATGTTAAGGCTACATTATTTGATGGTTCATACCATGATGTAGACTCATCTGAAATGGCATTTAAGATTGCAGCATCACTTGCTTTAAAAGAAGCTAAAAACAAATGTAAACCTGTACTACTTGAACCAATAATGAAAGTAGTAGTTACTGCTCCAGATGAATATACTGGTGCTGTAATTGGTGACTTAACTGCAAGACGTGGTAAACCACAAGGACAAGAATCAAGAGGAAATGCTATTGCATTTACTGCGATGGTACCACTTGCTGAAATGTTTGGTTATGCTACTAGTTTAAGAAGTTCTACTCAAGGTAGAGGTAACTATGTAATGGAACTTGACCATTATGAAGAAGTTCCAAAATCAATTGCTGATGAAATCATCAAAAAAAATGGTGGAAATTAGTAAAAACACTTGAAAAAATACAATAATATGATAAAATATATATTGTAATATTAAAGAAAGAGAGGAAATTAAAATGGCAAAAGCTAAATTTGATCGTTCAAAACCACACGTTAACATTGGTACAATCGGACACGTTGACCATGGTAAAACAACAACAACAGCAGCTATTACAAAATATTTAAGTTTATTAGGAAAAGCTAAATTCGAAGCATATGATCAAATCGATGGTGCTCCAGAAGAAAAAGCTAGAGGAATCACAATCAACACAGCTCACGTTGAATATGAAACAGATAAGAGACATTATGCTCACGTTGACTGCCCAGGACATGCTGACTATGTTAAAAACATGATCACAGGTGCTGCTCAAATGGATGGTGCTATATTAGTTGTTTCTGCAGCTGATGGACCAATGCCACAAACAAGAGAACATATCTTACTTGCTAGACAAGTTGGTGTTAAATATATAGTTGTATATTTAAACAAATGTGATATGGTTGACGATCCAGAATTATTAGAATTAGTTGAAATGGAAGTTAGAGACTTATTATCAAGCTATGATTTCCCAGGAGACGAAATTCCAATTATAAAAGGATCTTCATTAAAAGTATTAGAGAGCACATCTACAGATCCTAACGATCCTGTATATCTTCCAATGAAAGAATTAATGGATGCAGTTGATAGCTATATCCCAACACCAGAAAGACCAGTTGATCAACCATTCTTAATGCCAATCGAAGACGTATTCACTATTACTGGTAGAGGAACAGTTGTTACTGGTAGAGTTGAAAGAGGTGTTGTTAAATTATCAGATGAAGTTGAAATCGTTGGATTATCAAAAGAATCTAAGAAAACAGTTGTTACTGGTGTAGAAATGTTCAGAAAATTACTAGACCAAGCAGAAGCTGGAGACAACATTGGTGTTCTTTTAAGAGGTATTCAAAGAGAAGAAGTTGAAAGAGGACAAGTTTTAGCTAAACCAGGAACAATACATCCACATACAAAATTCAAAGCACAAGTATACGTATTAACTAAAGAAGAAGGTGGACGTCATACACCATTCTTCACAAACTATAGACCACAATTCTATTTCAGAACTACAGACGTTACAGGTGTTATCGAATTACCAGAAGGAACAGAAATGTGTATGCCTGGAGATAACGTAGATATGACAATCGAATTAATTACACCAATCGCTATCGAAAAAGGATTAAGATTCGCTATCCGTGAAGGTGGTAGAACAGTAGGTTCAGGAGTTGTAGCTGAAGTTATTGAATAATAAATAATTTTATATACAAAAATAGTAGGGGGAAATTTATTCTCCTACTATTTTTTTGTGGGAAAGGGAGGCGGTTCTCTTTTCACTGTTCATATTTTTTATAATCAAATAGTTTTATTCAAAAATTTTTGAGTTTTGGCAAAGACAAAAGAAGATTGGAATATTTTTTTAGAGAAAAAAGTGGGTAGCTCTTATTTCTCTATATGTAGAAAAAGAGACGTATTTATTTTTAGACTGTTTCCACTCACTTTATTCAAATAATTATATTCAAAAATTGGTTTTTTAGAACCAAAAAGAGCCCTTTTAAGGCTCTTTACATTATATTAAAGTTTTATGCAATTCTTCTAAAACTTCATTTGCTATAATTTTTTTAAACATTATTCAAAAGATATAACCCATATTGGTTTTAAAAATATATTCAAACTTATATCTGGATTATTACTTAAACATAAAATTATAATTGACGGCTTAAATGATGGTAAAAAACTTGAAAAAATAATGTATAAAATATGTGCTAAAAAAGATATTTATACAATTGATCAAATAAATTTGCCATTATTAATTCCAAGTGTAAATATTGAAAATGGTGAAACTTACATATTTACATCAAAAAAAATACGAAATGTATATCAAGATAATTATGTGTATGATAATTCAATTTTAGTTTCTAAAGCTGTTCGTGCTAGTTGTAGTTTTCCTGGAATATATTCACCTTGCCATTATCAAAATAAGATTTTGGTTGATGGTGGTATTCGAGAAAATATCCCTTGGAAAGGAACAAAAAAGCTTGGTGCTAACACTGTTTTAAGCATTATTTTTGAAAGAACTTTAGATCCTGATCCTTTTTTAGATATTTTAGAAATTATTACAAAATCTATAAATTTATTATCTCATGAATTGTCTTTATATGAACAGTCTGGATCTGATTACGTTTTAAAGATTAACACTTTAAATACATCTTTACTTGATATCTCGAAAATTGATTTTTTATATAATCTTGGCTATTCTAGTATGAACAATTTTTTAGAAAAAAATAATTGGAACAAAAAACTTTGCAAATTTGAATAATATTGCAAAGTTTTTTGCCTGTTCAATTATGGTCCATCATCTGTTTCATCTTCATCTGGTGTTGTATTTGTTTCATTGTGATTTGTGTTGTTATTTGTTGTATTAGTATTATTTGTAGTATTTTCAGTTGTATTATTTCCTGTATTGTTTTCTGTATTATTTACTTTATTTTCATTTTTTACATTATTTGATGTATTATTTTTTGTGTTATTTTTTGTATTATTTACAGAAGTATTTTCTGTTGTTGTATTTTCTTCTGTAGTATTTCGTACTACATTATTTTCTGATGAACTATTTGATGTAGGATTTTTTGATGTATTATTTTTTGTTGTGTTTTCTTTTTTCTTATTATTGCTTCCTGTACAACCTACACATTCGCTTGGTACTGTTCCAGATAAGAAATATTCTGTATATACATCTTCACATTTACTAGTTGCTGTCATTCCTGTTTTTGCACATATTTTTGCTTGTTTTATACTTCCAGGCATTGAGAATGTTGTTTTTGATAAATTTGAATGTACATTTTTCATAACAGCTGACCATATCTGCACTGCAGGGCTTTTTCCTTTATATGATACAGTTTCATTTTGATCATATCCATACCATGTTACAGCTGTATAATATGTTGTGAATCCACATAACCATTTATCATAATTATCGTTTGTTGTTCCAGTTTTTGCTGAAACATCCATTCCATCTATTTTACACAATTTAGCTGTTCCACTGCTTCCTTCTACAGGTTGTTTTAAAAGTTCTTTTAGCACATATGCTACTTCTTTTGAAAAGACTTTGGTTTTCTTTTGCTTTGATTTCATTAAATTTTTTCCTTTAGCAGTTTCAATTTTAGTATAAAAAGTTGGCTCTATATATTGTCCATCATTAGCAATTGTTGCATATGCTCCTGCCATTTCTAGTGGTGTTATACCTTTATCTAATCCCCCGAGTGCTAGTGATAATGTTTCATCTTTATCTGTTAAACTTGTTATTCCCATCTTTTTTAAATATTTCACAGAATTACTTGGGCCAATTGCTTCCATCATTTTTACAAATGGTATATTTTGTGATGATTCTACTGCTCTTCTTACAGTTATTTCTCCAATATACTCATCATTATCTGTTGGAGAATAACCACTTTCACTTCCATCATTAAATGTAGTTGGCTCATCGTTATACATTGTAGCTGCTGTAAATGTTTTTTTGTCAATTCCTGGTGCAAGTACTGCAATTGGTTTAATTGCTGACCCGGTTTGTCTTACTGCTTGTGTTGCTCTATTAAAACCACGTGCACTTTTTTTCTCACCTAAACCTCCAACACATCCTACAACATATCCTGTTGTATGGTCTATTATTACCATTGCAGATTGAGATGTTTGTCCATCATTTGATGTTAGTACATATTTGCTTTTGTTATATTCTTCTTCTAGTTTTTGTTGAATTTCTTTATCTTCTGTACTGTAAATTTTTAAGCCTGACATGTATACATAATTTGTTGCAAATTTTGTACTCATTTTTTTCTTTTCTGATATGTCTGAAATCACTTCAGATACTACTGCGTCTGCATGGTATGAATAAATTCCATTGCTTTCTGATTGAATATCTCCTTTTTGAAAATTTAATCCATTTTCCACTTCTTGAACAGCATTATTGTAATCTGAATCATTTATATGTTTTAATTCGTGCATTTTGGCTAAAACAGCTTTTGTTCTTTTCTTTATTTTTTCTGAATTATCTTTTTCATTAAATGGATTATACGAATTTGGTGAATTATTTATTCCTGCTAAAAATGCACATTCTGCTAAATCAAGATCTGATACACTTTTATTAAAATAATATTTAGCTCCCATATCTACACCATATGTATTTGGTGCTACATATATAATATTAAAATATGTTTCTAAGATTTCATCTTTACTGCAAAAGCTTTCTAGCTCTTCTGCTTTTACCCATTCTTCTATTTTTCTTGATATTGAATTATCATCATTACCTGTTAAATTTTTTACTAACTGCTGAGTTATTGTACTTCCTCCGAATGATGATTTTCCAGCATGAATTACATATGAACCAATTGCAGCTGTTGTTCTTTTTATATCTACACCTTTGTGTTTATAAAATCTTTCATCTTCAATATCTATGTATGCATTTTTTAAATTATCTGGAACCTGAGACAATTTTACATTATTTTTATTTCTTTCAGCTCCCAGTTTTTCTATTATATTTCCAGAGCTATCAACTATTGTAGATGGCTCATTATTCATCATTTGAAGTACAATATTCTTCCATGAAAAATATGCAGATATCCTATATATACAAAATACTAGATATACAAGAACAAATAACGCATTTGCTTTTTTTATAAAAGCTTTTCTTCTATCTGACATTATTTTTACTTTTGGATTTCCTTTTCTTCCCTTTTGCCTAATATTTCTTTCAGATCTTTTTACTCTTCTTGTTTCTTCTATTTTATTTAATCTTTTTTCTCTTTTTTTTGCTCTACTCAAAGTTTCATACACCTTCTAAATTTTTCTTTTTTCACGCATTCATTTTATCATTAGATATATTTTTTTGCAATTGAATTTTGGCATAATTATAAAGTAGAAGATATTATGGATATAATACCCTCTACTTTATAATTTATATGTTATTTACAATCTAACATCTACAGTTAATTTTATTATATATGAAACTATTAATATTAGTATGTTGTTTTCTACTGCTGTTTTAGGCGGATTATGTGAGTACATGTTTTCGGCACTTTTATTTAGCTCTGCAACTTCGTTGTTTTTGTTTTCGTCTTTAGTAGTTGATGTTTGAACTGTATCTTGAATATTTTGTGGTTGCCATTTTGCTATTATTGTATAATCTTTTGTCACTTCTTGTGGAAATGTTTTTATTGGCTCATTTGTTTCTTCGTCATACCAACCTAAAAATTCATATCCTTCCTTACCTATTACTTGTGGTAATGTTGGGAATTTTTCATTTTTTAATATACTTGTATGCTCTATGTAATTTTGCTCATCTTGAAATGTTCCGCCTTCTTCTGTTTTAAAAATTACATCATATGTTATAAAGTTTTTTAGGTCTCTTGATATTATTTCTATATTGCATTCATTTGATGTTAGAAAACTTTTTAGCTCTTCATTTTTGTATTCTTTTTCAAATGGCATATTTACATTAAGTTCATCTGATAGTACTTGTCCTTTTATAATTATTTTTGCTTGTGATGAAAATGGCTCTGTATCAATAGAATACACTTTTCCTGTAGAATCTGAATTATTGCTTTCTTTAAAATTAGTATATGTTTTTTTTTCGCCATTTTCTTCTATTTCGATAGATATATTTGAAATTTCTATCGAAGATTTTTTGTAATCTACGCTTACTCCATTTATTTGAGTGTCTATATATACTTGTCCATCAATATGTATATTTACATTAGTTATTTTGTCATAATTATATTCAT
>OGGK01001372.1_pt1 | contig 16330 bp, 15 predicted proteins | sample 1571171 | NCBI WGS metagenome assembly OGGK01 (sample SAMEA2581958, study PRJEB24529) | metagenome | biome: Human gut stool | place: China | collected 2011 | reverse complement strand
CATGAAAATAGGGGAAAAGTAGACCGAATTTGCCAAATCTCTCCCCTCCGATACAGTGATACTCACAGCTGGCTGTGCCAAATACCGTTACAACAAACTGGGTTTGGGAAACATCGGAAACATTCCCCGTGTCCTGGATGCCGGACAATGTAACGATAGTTATTCACTGGTACGCATAGCCCTGAAACTGCAAGAAGTATTCGGACTGAAAGATATCAATGAACTCCCTATTGTTTACAATATCGCCTGGTATGAACAAAAAGCCGTTATCGTACTACTGGCTTTACTGTCATTAGGTATCAAAAATATCCATCTGGGACCGACCATGCCCGCTTTCCTTTCACCGAATGTCGCCAAAGTCCTTACGGAAAAATTCGGTTTGAGCGGCAAAATTTAAAGCGCCGGAAAATGAAAGAGTAACAGCGGACAAAGCGATAAAAATCAAATTCAGATCGCTTTATCCGCTGTTACTGTCATCATCTAATACAAAAGGCTGTCACGGAGAAACTCCGGTTTTCTTTTCTGCGTACAACCGGAAAATAAAAATTTATATCATGACAGCAAATCGAAAAAAAGCACCCGAATATCTGAAAGACGATCATCTTAGTGTCGGTACAAAAGAATATCTCAAAGTATTGAATTCAGGTGACAAGCCGGTGGAATCGCTCTCTGTTCCGGAAGCCAGAAAGGTGTTGGTAACAGCACAAGCCAGCGTAAAAACAGACCTTTCCGGCATTGAAGAATCGGAAAAAACAATCACAGTGGACGATCACATGCTCCGTCTGAATATCCTCCGTCCTCAAGGTTCTAAGGAAAAGTTACCGGTATTCATCTTCATCCACGGTGGAGGCTGGGTATTAGGAGATTACCCCACCCACAAACGTCTGGCCCGTGATCTGGTAGTCGAGTCCGGTTACGCCTGTGTGTTCGTCAATTACACGCCTTCGCCCGAAGCCAAATTTCCACAAGCGATCGATGAAATATATGCAGCGACCTGTTGGGTGGCCGAGCATGGGGATGAAATTCATGTAGACGGTCACCGCCTCGGTATCGTCGGCAACAGCGTCGGGGGCAATATGACTATCGTCACCAGTATGCTGGCCAAAGAGCAAAAAGGGCCTGAAATCAAGGTACAAATCCTGATGTGGCCGGTAACGGACGCGAATTTCGACTGGGAATCCTATGATCTCTACGGAGAGCAACGTTTCCTAACCATTCCCTTGATGCAATGGATGTTCGACCAATATCTTACCGAGCAAGACGACCGCCTGAATCCTCATCTTTCTCCTGTACAAGCCTCTACCGAAGAGTTACAAGGTCTTCCTCCCACCTTGATCGAAGTTGCAGAAAACGATATCCTTCGAGACCAGGGAGAAGCCCTGGGCCGTCGTCTCGACGAAGCAGGTGTTGATGTCACCACCATCCGTTTCAACGGCGTGATCCACGATTGGGGGATGCTCAACGGATTCGCCACTTTACCTCCTACCCGTTCCCTGATCCTTTTTTCAGCTGCTATGCTCAAGAGATACCTGGAATAGCTCCCTCCCCCCCCCACAAGCCATGCCTTTAGGCTTGTGGGGATCAGTGTCCCTCGCAGGGCCCGACCGGTCAGCGATCTGTAAACCCAACCACCCAGGTTGACACAACCGCTTATCGATCCTTTAGGGGTAAACTCACTTCTTACCTCACCGGCGTATAGTCGATAACCGATTCCTCTTCGGTCGCTTCCAGTTTAAATATGACAGGACGCAAACCGTCATTACAACTACATATAGCTACCCCGGGTTTTCTGATCCAGTCGCCATAATAAAACAATGTTTTACCCGCTCCATGCGAAAGCGCAAAAACATATTGGTAGATCGCTTTCCAGGCCTCATCGCAAAAGCCCTCGGGTTTAGCATAGTCGGCATAAAATACCTGCCCGGCTTTTAACATCGGACAAGCCTTCAAACCTTCTGCTCCGTACTCTTTTACCAACTCTTCGTCCAAAGTGGTTTTCAACACCGTTATCTTTACTTTTTTCATCGTATTCCGATTTCAAATTATTAAACCATCTTATATTCAATAACGTACCGTACGACGAGGTGAACCGCTCCAGGAACATCCCAAACAATAAATCACAGTCAGGTCGAACCCTTCGAGACTCTCCCCCTCCTTGGCGGCAATAACCTCAAACTCAACTGTCACAAACACCAAACGCCGTTCTTTTTTCTCGTTCAACACATAGAAATTCGGTATTTTACATTGCGGACACAAACGTCTTTTCATATAACTATCCTTTTTATTTTCTCACTCTATATCAATTATAAAAGCCCGGTCCCTGCCAGCTTCCGTAAAAACGGATTGCGAAGACAAGCGACAAACTGCTCGTAAGTATATACCGGCCGGAGGATGACTGGCTCTCCGGCAGGTGCAGTCGCTGAAAGCAGATCCGACATCCGGTGAAATAATTCCCAACGCAGATGAGAAAGCAAAGAATCCTCGATCCAATAAGAAAAAAGGGTATTCGGACTATTTTTTTCCAAAGCTTTCATTTGCTTGTAAAGAGGATATCCGTCGGATACATCGTGCCATAAATCCACAAAAGCATGGTCGTAACAGCCGTCGGACATGCAATTGGTCGCAAACTCAAAAGGATCTTGCCGAACGATAGCGATCTTCTCCTTTTTAGGAAATTGAGGAAGGATATGCTCCCGGAACAGAGCGATGACATTTTCGTCCCTTTCGACAATAGTCAGCGTTTTCACTTCCGGTTTTTCAGAAACCATAAAAGCATAATACCCCATTCCGAGTCCGAAAGCAACAACCTGCCCCGCTGCCCTGGCTATGGGTTGCCGCATGGTTTCTATTTCATTCGGTTTAATAGCCATCCACTCCTGCCCGTCCTCCATGACTGCCGGGAATGAAAATTCCGTATCGAAAAATCCGATCTGTGGAATTTCTTTCAACTCTTCATCGGTCCGGATATCATCACAAACAAACGCTTCATAGGGTTTATATTTTTCAATGGTCAGCTTCCAATTTCCAAAATGAGCTTCAGGAATCCGAATTTGCCGGTAATAAGGATTCATCCGATATTCCTGCGGATCGAGCCGGCGGATACCGGACCTCAGATAAGCTGTCGACAGATAACGATCCCGGGGATTATTTTCCACATCCAGTCCACAAGCAGCGACCAACAAGCTGGTATAGGCTTCTGCTAACGTAATTTCACACTAACCGGTGATCCCCTCTATCAGTTCTTTCGTGATAAAATCAGGACATACCGTAAGATATCTGCTCATTAATCCCAGCACCTCATTATTCATCTCCAAAACCTCACCCAGATTTTTTACTTTCCGGCGGTCGATCGGACTTAAATCGATATTCATTTTCTCCTATTCTAAAAATTCAATCTTCACTCCTCAGAAGTCTTCTTTCCTACTCTCACCACCACTTTTCCAACTTCCATCAACTTTTGTGCCTCCGGTATTTCTTCAAAGGAAAATGTTTTGTAAATATACACTTTTAATATCTCTCCGACAGGATTAACAAAGCATATACGAATCTCCCGCTAATCAAGTTAACGCCTAATGTCATTGAAAAAACTTTCTTTGTATAAAAAATAATCACTATCTTTGCCACGAAAATACCACCGCAGTCAAATTGTTTGTCCGGATACCGCCGGATATCCGGACTGCCAGTTACCGTTAAATTTATTTATCACTGTTTGAAGTGAAACCAAGATCCGTAATGGGTCCGGTTTATATCGTTCTTTGACATATCCTCATCTATCAGCCCGTAAATAGATTTATCGACAAAAAGTAAAAACCATCGATTAAAAAATCTTAAAATTATGACATCCGAAATATTATTTCAAGAAAATACCGAAATCGACTCAATACAACAAATGATCACAACAATCCATAACCATATCGCCGAATACCGATCCAACCTCTCCCGAAGGCCCAACGTCTATCGCCCTAAAATAGCCGAATTACAAGCTAATCTGGCTCAAATTTACTGGTATGATTATAAAGATTACCATTCAGCTGAAAAGTTATTTCTTCAGGCATTGGAGAACTACGAAAAATATTCAGGGCGCAGAATCATCATACAGAGTCATAAATTGAAGATTATGGACTTTTTAGTAAACCTATACAACCGTTCGAATCGTTTGGAACTTTCCGAACAAATACTACTGCGAATGTTGGAAATACAAAAGAAACTGGCAGAAAACTATTGGTGGATTTACCTCGAAGATGTAGCAATAACCCAATGGCGGTTAGGCAATCTATATGTCGACATGCGACGCTTCAATTCGGCGGAACGGCTGTATTCGGCCAGTCTGGATACCCGATCCGAATTCGACCGGGAAGATATATACCGGTATCGTCCTGCAACGGCACAATGCCAGCGAAGCCTGGGAAAACTTTATGAAGTACATTTAAAAAACTATCCGAAAGCAGAGCAATGTTACCGCAAATCGATCGAAATATTACAAGAACTCTGTGAAAACGAATATGAACGCTGCAATTTCATCCGTTCATTACAACATTCCCAACTTCTTCTGGCCCATCTGCATAGCGATACCTCCAGCGAACAGGATCGTCCGGCAAACTAAAATCCCGCATTTTACGATGCCGGCAAAAGCTACGATCGAATAAGTGTAATCTATCGCCCCTCCAATTTCCAGTGTAGTGACCGTTTATCCGTCATTACCGTTTTATCCGCTCAAATCCTTAACAATCCCTGGCAAAGGGCTATTTCCTTCGGGTCACCCGTATGTTTACCTTCCACATCGGAAAGCTTTACGACAGGCCAAAATTCTTTTCCTCCCTGAGGTTTACACTCGAACATTTTGATTACCATGTTCAGCGGTTTTACTCCGACATCATTAGACAAGAAAGTACCGATCCCATAAACATCATGTAATCGTCCGTTCACAAAGGAGCGAATATTTTCTACCCCTTCCAGATCGAGAGCATCGCTATAGACCACGGTCTTTGTCCGCGGATCGATCCGTTTCTCCCGGTAATGTTTCAAAGCTTTCTCGGTAAATACATAAGGATCACCGCTATCCCAACGCAACCCGTCGAATAGCTTAGCATACTGCGTATCGAAACTGCTGAAAAAGTTATCGGTTGTATAGGTATCCGTCAAGGCTATCCCCAAATGCCCGTCATACACATCCACCCAATTAGCCAAAGCCAGAGCATTGGCAGACCGATAGCCATAATGTGCCCCATGGTACATAAACCATTCGTGGGGATGAGTTCCCATAGGAGTAAGGTTATACTTCATCGCCAGGCATACATTACTGGACCCTTTCAAGTATTTGCCGGAATACTCCTTCAATATTCCGATCACCCGATCCTGTACCTCGAATGAAAAGCGGCGCCGTGTGCCGAATTCCGATATTTCTGCACCGATCTCTGCAAAACGACGGGCTTTATGGATCGCTTTTTCTTCCACCTGCCGGGCAAACTGGCCGGTCATCTGAAAATAAAGTTCCGATATCATCGCCATTAAAGGGACCTCCCAGAGTACCGTACGATACCATAATCCACGGATCTCGAGTTCCAGGCTACCCCCATTTTGCAGAATCCTTACTTCTGAAGGATCGAAACGATATCCTTTCAAGAGATCGAAAAATACAGAATCGAAATAATAACATTTTCGCCGCATAAACCGTTCGGCCTCGTCGGTCAAAGTCAATCCGCGCATCTCTTCCACTTCTGCCTGTAAAGCTTCGGCAAATCCTGACGGGAAATCGGTTTCTCCCCGGTTGACAAAACGATATACGACTTCGGCATCCGGAAATTTCTTCTGAATGGCATTCATCGTTGTAAATTTGTAGAGATCGTTATCTGTAAAATCTTTGATTATCATATGCCTTCGATTAAAAATTCGACCTCAGCGCCGTTGTCGTTGTAAAACGGGCACCTAAAGGCTCAGGCCAGATCGTATGTACATAATGCCTTTAAATAGTCCGGCACCACTTGTCCGTCGACCTTAGGCTTCCATACCCCCAGCTTCCGCCTGAATCCGGGTAATCTTCATTATTCCCATTTTAAATAAAAACCCTTTTCCGTAAAATACCGATAATTTACCCGAACAAAGCGATAATACCTGACCTTCCTACCGTTCTTCGCCCGATTTTCCTGTTCTGCATCGACCAATAATCCGGTCCCTACCATCTTTCTACGAAAATTATCCCGGTCGAGTGTACACTGTAAAACCGATTCGTATAAATGCCGAAGATCGGCCATCTTAAATTCAGGGGGCAACAGATCGATCCCGATCGGCCGATACCGGGCTTTTAACTTTAATCGGTCGGCAGCCATTTGCAGAATTCGTCGATGATCGAATGCCAGGGGCGGTATTCCGGACAAAGGAAACCATTGGGCCCTATCGGCATCGTCCCCTGCCTTCACTTTACAATCCTCCCATCTGACCAAAGCATAATAAGCGATACTGACAACGCGATAACGAGGATCACGATCGACATCCGAAAAAGCATATAATTGTTCGAAATTCACTACTTTCAATCCGGTTTCTTCTTCCAACTCCCTGCGGGCACAGGTTTCTGCATCTTCATCCATATCCATAAAACCTCCCGGCAAAGCCCATTTCCCTTTAAACGGTTCGTTCCCTCTCCGGATCAATAATACCCTCAACTCCCCCTCGCCGAATCCAAAGATAACCTGATCGGTCGTCAACGCGGGACGGGGATATTTATAACAATACTGGTTTTCCATCATGCATCTGCCTTTTATATCACAAATGAAAGAAATAAAAACAACAACACAAAACCAATCCTAAGGTTCAACAAAAAAATGTTTCCAGCTAACCTATAAGTTTTCTTTCTGAGTTTACCAGGACTCAACTCAGTGCCCGGCCGGGATACAAAGGTAAGAAGCCCGAATAGCCGATAAGATTGTATTCAAAAGTATAATACAGCGCTCCAGGAACGGGAGCGATTGTGTGGGAGCTCCACACAATCGCCACATTTCCTTGATCTATAACGAACCGATCCGTTTATTCAAAGCATTTTCAAAATTTTTCAGTATAGGATCAACCGGATTAAAAAGCTGACGGAATATATGTAATCCTTCTTCACACTGAGCTTTATTTCCTTTTGCACACAACATCGCATTTAATTGCATCGTCAATCCCCAACGGTCCGAAGCAGGAAGGGACATAAATTGTTTTTTAAAAATAGAAAGTACTTTATCCATTTTATCCATCCGAAATGCATCGTAATAATCCAATATGGACAACAAATAACTTTTCCGTTCCGGCCGAACAATTTTGATATCCTTCCTCAGAGTCTTAAAACGTCCGGCATCATATTCTTTCTCATCAAATACAAGACTATTGACAGTATTGAATACCGGAACGTAAAGTACTTTCTGAATCCATGCTTCCAGTTCCTCCGGAGCAATATAGGCAGTAAATAATTCCCGGTGTTTTGCGACAAAATGGAATGTATACGACGAAGGATCCGACAGGTAACGCCGAATCAGCTGCCAGTCCTCTTCGTTAACCGTCTCTCCATTTTTCCGGCAAAGCTCATCCAATACGGCCGGAATTTTATCAAACCGATATCCCCCCCAAAGTCGTAATATACCGGCGAAGGAAATCAGCCTCCCGGTCACCTGTTTCATAACGTTTCTGCATCCCTGCAATCGAATTTTCCGGATCCATTCCTTCCCGGATCAGCCGGATAAATTCACCGGCATCATGTCCGCCAACGACCCGGTGTACCTCGTTCCCTGCTGCATCCAGCAATAAATAAGTTGGAAATACCTGCATCCCATAACGCTTCAATAACTCCCGTCCCTCGCCCTTTTCCATATCAAATTTAACATTGATAAAATGCTCGTTAAAGAAGTGCCCCACTTCCGGATCGGTGAAGACAGTAGTATTCATCATTTTACAAGGAGCACACCACGAAGTATAACCATCCAAAAAGATCAGTTTACCCGTCGCTTCAGCCTCTTGTAAAGCATCCTGAAAACTACCGGTCCTGAATTGAATTCCTTTGCCGGCAGCCAATAACTTTTCCAACTGTTGCGTAATCTCTTCCCGGCGCAACTCCTTCGCCTTGATCAAACCGTCTTTACCAATGATAAAACAATCAGGCACTCCGGCAATATTATATGCCTTAGCCACCGGACTCTTCCAGGCTTTCAGATCTGTCAGACAATACCAGGGCACAGCATGAGTTTCCAGGTCCTTCAACCATTTATCCCGGTTATCATCTAAATGAATGGTGATAAACACCACACTATCTTTAAACCGTTCATAAGCCTGCCGGATGGAAGGAATTTCCTTCTTACACCAACTACACCAGGATGCACTGAATTCCAGAAAAATATATTTTCCCTTAAAGCTAGCCAAGGTATACTCTTTTCCCTCCCGGTCGAACACCTTAAAATCGGCAGCAGGCATTCCCGGACGCACTTTACTCTCCTTCTCTAAACTTTGTCTCACTTCCTGTAAACACAAAGGATCGAATCCCGGTTCAAACCGATTCAATACTTTTCCGGTATTTTCAAATCCCAGATTAAATACCAACCGGGTAACCAACTGTGCCGCCGCTTCACTTTTTTTGGCATCTGCACGGAAAGCCAATACACTATCAATGGATTGCATCAATAACTTTTCTCTCTCTGCCGACAGCCGGCGTACTCCGGCAATATCTCCCTCCATAAACTTCTCACCGATAGCCATATTCAACTCACCCGAAGCTTTATAGCAGAATAAACTCAATAGATAATCATTATAAGCACGCAGCTCATCAGACACCTGCTGTTGTGCATATATTTCCTGTATACACAACAAGAACAGACAAAATAAAACAACTAATCTTCTCATCAAATTTTATTCCATTAGATATTATTCATACTTCCAAGAACCACCCGATTTATATATCAAACCTTTGACTTCTCCGGGAATTTGTTTCACATGCTCGAACTCCTGTCCATCCGTACTCGTCCAATAGAAGTCATGAGTATTTCCATTTTGTACACACACACCGAACTGTTCTCCATAAGAATCAAGGGTAAAAGCTGTTATTGTTCCTGTTTTAAAATCGGCTACAGCTACCGGAGTATCGTTCAATTCAAAATTATACCGGAAAATTTGTGCTCCCTGAGAATAATAAGCCTCCTTCGTTGTATATCCCACTGCAAAACGGGTCTTTTCATTCACAACTGCCGGAAATACATCCTGTGCAATTGTTGTCAATGTCGGTTGTCCTCCCACGATCCCGAATTGAAAACGCTGAGTATAATATTTTCCATCCGACTTATCCCGCAAAACGGCATAAAACAAACTCTTCCCCTGCTGCTGAGAAGCCGGAGCCAGATAGATCAACTCTTTATCAGGATCAACCAGGCTGAATTTTTGTCCCGCATCCTCCAGCTGATCTAATCCCCGTAACTCTCCGTTATCCAAAAACAAATATCTTCCTTCATTTTCTTCATAAAATAAAGCAACATTATAATCAGGAGGGAAACTATACCCCACCACAGAAGAGAGCTTATAATCCCCGTAGAAAGGAAAATCCGGATACCGGTCCTGGTACAAATACCCTCCGGGAGAATAACGGACATACAATTTCCCGGACCCGGAAACCAAACAGGAATAATTCTTTATAAAACAAGCTGCCTTAATTTCTTGCAAATCTTCCGGCAAGCTTCCGCCGACAAATTCCTCTCCGGTCCACACCTCTTTCCGAAGGTTACTCCAGTCTAATTCTACCGGTCCGTCCGATCCCGGCCCTCCGGCCATCACCAATACACCGTTTGCATTCAAACCGGCATCAAAATGTTCTACCACTCCATAAGCTTTAGGCCCCAATTCCCTGTTATTAACTGCCGTATAAACATTCTGAAAAAACTTTTTACTGCTCGCCAACATGTTCAACTCCGCTTTTCCTTGATTTTCAGTCATCCACATCCAACCATTCGTAAAATTACTTAGCAAAGTCACCCGAAAACGCTGACTATATGAGATTCCCGTACGTTCGTCTTTAACGATAAAAGCACCGAAAATATCATTCCACCCTTGGGGTTCTATCCCAAAAGTAACATTCAGACATTTTTCAGTAGAAACCACAAACGTATCCAGCTTCCATTGATAGGACAGATCATCATGTGCCTGTGTACTATCGGTAAAACGAATAATCGGTTCCGGCATCGTAAAAGGTTCTCCAAACCAGAGTTCATATTTTTTATTTTCATCGATCCCATCAATTTCAATTGCATACATTGTTTTATAATCATAATTTCCTTTATCCTTATAGCAACCGGCCATTACCAGTAATGCCAGTAACAATATATATATCTTATTCATAACTCGATCTAAATTTAATTGGTACCCCTTTATTACTATCCCACCATCTTCACCTGCATAGGTTGATTATTCTCATCCATGATTACCCGTCCCTGAGCGGCTTCTTCTTCCAGATAATATTTAAACTTCAGGATAGCGGCCCTCTTTTCCGGATAAGCAATATTTTCCAAATCAAAAGTACCGCTAATCCGGATAAACAAACGATATTTCGTTTCAGAATAACTACCCAATCCTTCGGTTTCATGCCACTCATCCCACCATCCGGGCCGAACGATCCGATCAGTCAGATATATTTTACAACTATTACTCTCCGGGAAACACAATTTAAAATGGGCACTCTCCACCAAATCCAACTGCAGATACAATTTTTCCGCTTTCAATTCTTCTGTATTCATCACTTCAACCCAAAGTGTATCCGTAACCCGATTGGCCCGCAACTTACAGTTTTGCGCCGGAATATTGAAATGCACCCCTTCCTGAACCGTACTTGCCGGATTTACCTTTACCTTATATTCGCGGTCATAATCCAACACTTCGCCTGTCACTTTCACTTCTATGCCAATACGATCTGTCGTTGTCTTTCCAGCCAATCCGAAATTATAATCCACACTGTCCTTTTCAAACACCGATACAAAACGTATATAGTCCGTACCCGAATACTTTTCGAGGTCTTTTTCACAGGAACAGAACACCAATCCCATTCCCAACCCTATGATCAATGCCAATATCTTTGCTTTCATACCTTTCTATTTATAAAGTTCAGACAATCTGTTACCGAATTCCAATTCCACGTCCGGCAACGGTAATACGAAATCTTTCTCCGTCATGGTATAATTTCCGGACTCATCTACTACTTTCCGTCCCAACCGTTTGTAGAAATAAAACAGCTGCCCTTCGCACATAAACTCCCGGCGGGCATCGTTAACAATCACATCTTCCAGCTCTGCGGGTGAATTTGCAATCAAGGCCTCCTTGGCATTCCGGGCATTCCGTAATTTCTGTAATTCTGTTTTAGCTCCATTCAGATCGCTATCCATCAGATATTCACAAACATAATAATACATCTCACTAATCCGAATCATCGGAGCTATCCTCCCCATCTCCTCTTCCGTCATCTCATCAGCATTCTCAGGCTTCACAAATTTGATACAACTGGGCCGATCGAAAGCAGCCAATATTTCATGCTCCATCAGATAGTTCAAACGGTAATCATTGGCACTTCCTTCAAACATCTGTTCACTATTCTTTATCGTCAACCACTTTTTGCTGCTACTATAGCTGGGCGAATAAGGTTCAAACACTTTAGTCATCCGGGGTACATTGAATCCAAAGACGATCTCAGGCCGTAAAATCCGGTTCCGATATTGAATATCGCTAGTAATCTTCCAATAATCGGTAAATTTGAATACTCCCGATTCCAACACAATTTTAGCATAATCGTAAGCCTGTTTTTTGTCCAGTTTATAAGCATATACCCGTGCTAGCAAAGCATTCACAGCATAATAATTCAGACGGAATCCACGATAAGACAAAAATTCATTCCGGTCAGGCATCGGCTGGGTCCACATATACATATCCGAGCCAGTAGTTGCCTGATACAACGGATCAAAAATAGGATCCCGGCCTTCCAGATCGGTAACGGCAGCTTTCAGATCTACAATCACACTATCGATCACTTCACTGACCGTCTTTTGAGGCGACACTTTATTCGAATATTTTGTAATATACGGAATAGCTGTATATCCCGGATCTGCTTTATACGAAGGTGCAAACAAACGCAACAGATCAAAATGGAAAAAAGCCCTTAAAGCCCTGGCTTCTCCATGTAAAATATAATAAGTACGCTCATCCTCAAAAAAATCCGGACCGACTTCCTCCAATCTTTCCAATAAAATATTACAATTGGCAATACAGAAATACAATTCCAGCCACATCTCATCAATTTTAGGCGAAATATTCACATCCTTGTATTGGTACTTGGCCAACTGGGCAAACTCATGTGTCTCGTCCGGAATAGCGTAATACTGAGCCAAAACATCCGTAAATCCGAACAATAAATTATTGGCATACAATTTTTCACCCGAAGCGGTAATATAAATCCCGTTCAATACATCCTTAAATCCCTGAGGAGTAGAAAATATTTTCTTGTCGTTCACCTGTGCCTCCGGAGTAATATCCAACCACGACGTACAGGACTGTGAGAGGACAGCACATCCCAACAGGATTGCAGCTGTCATATTTTTAATTTTTTTGTAACTCATATTCTATTGCATTAAAATTGAACCATTACACCTAAACTCATGCTACGGGCAAATGGATAAGAAATCCCTCTCTCCCGCTTCACTGTCGACAAACGAAACACATCATTCATCATTGCTGTCAAACGAACCATATCAAAACCGATAGGTTTCAGCCATTCTTTCTTCAAATCATAAGACAATGACAAAGATCCCAACTGTAATACATTTTCATCCTGTATAAAACGGGAACTAGCCGGAGTCGTCGACTTATCGTTGATGTCTTTATAAAATGTATGGTCGCCTGGTTTCTGCCAGCGTTGCTCCAATACCCGACGGTCTACATTATCTCTCGGATCAGCATTCTCTACCCGGTTGATCAAGGTCTGGTTGTACACCTGTCCTCCCAGACGATAACTGAAATTCATGTTTAGATTGAGTTGCTTCCAGGTTATATTCGTTCCGAATGCTCCGGTCACTTTCGGTTCTGTATCACCGCACACCACACTCTCTTTCGGATCCCAAACGTACGTATTAGTACCATCCTGACGCTGGAATAACTCTTTTCCGGTAGCGGGGTCGATACCCAACGATTTCATCGCATAAATAGCGGTTGAAGATCTTCCCTCTTTATACCGGACCATCGGCTTGGTTTTATAGTCGTCATTGTTAGCCTGTTCCTGATCGGCTTTATCGTTATAGGAACTCAAAGCATTCGAAATGGATACGATACGATTCTTATTATGAGCCATATTCACAAACAGACTGACATTCCAATCGTTCGATTTATAGACAAAACTCCGTAAAGCCAATTCCACTCCTTCATTTTCCATCTGTCCCAGGTTTTCTTTATAATCAATAAATCCCAGAGAAGTAGGCAAAGTAACACTGCTCAAAAGGTTTTTGGTCTTTTTCAGATAATACCCGAAAGTCACCGTCAACCGATCTTCCCACATGCCGAAATCCAATCCCAAGTCGTAAGCAGTCGTCGTTTCCCATTTCAGATTCGGATTCCCTAAAGCCATCAGGGTTGCCCCGATTCCTGTCGCATACCAGCCGTCCTGTATATATTCGAACATCGTCTGAGATTGATAGGGTTGAAAAGAAGCCTTTCCTGTCGTTCCAATAGACCCACGGATCTTCAGTCTGGAAATACCGGTATTTTCCATAAATTTTTCATGGTGTATATTCCAACCCAAACCAACTGCCCAGAAAGGAGAAAATTTAGATTCCGAACCATACATGGACGAACCATCCAAACGAGCCGATAAATCCAATAAATAGCGATTCGCATAAGAATAATTGACATTGGCAAAAAAACCTGCCAATCGGGTTTTTCCCTCACTTCCTCCGGGATGGGTATTGGTAAACTCCTTCGCCAAAGAGATATAATCCATCATCTTGGAAGGGTAACCTCTCACGTCGAAATTCACACTACGACTACCACTTTCTGTCAGATTGACACCTAATGCCGTATTGATAAAGTGTTTACCCACTCCCAAATAATAAGTCAATACCGAGTTAAAATCCATACTATACGTATTACTCGTCCCGTGGTACCCTTCTCCTTTATTCAACAATCCTTCACCGGACGACAACTCATAACTTTCATACTGCAATGATTCCGGTGAAATAAAAGTCTCCACTTGTTCTTTCTTTTCACCGTAAGAGAAATTGGCCCGCAAACGTAATCCTTGTACGATACTCCATTCCAGACTGAAATTATTGGTCACGTCCAGATACTCGCTTTCATCCCGATTTCCTACCGTTGCTTCATACACAGGGTTCCAAATTTGTTTATTGGTATTTATGTATTGCGTCATCTTACGGATCAGATTACCGTGCTCATCCTGAAAAGGATAATAGGGATTCAACAAGGCATATTGGGAAAAGTCACCATAAGGGGATTCTTTAGATTTTACTTTATTGACAGTCAGATAATTCCTTACTAAAAGTTTATCTTTTAGATTATAAGAAAGTGAAAAACCTAAAGCTCCGCGGTCACGAGCCGATCCTTTCATCACCCCATTGTCTTTATCATACTTAAAATCAATACCATATCTAACCGCTTTATCCCCACCTTCAATGAATATGCTATGCTTTTGATTAAACTCTACCTTCAAAGGCTGAGACAACCAATAGGTATTCACTCCACTCTCAACAAGACTCAGTTTATAATTATAATCTTTATCTTTATTGATCTGCGCATCAGCATTATTATCTTTATACATGCCTATGCTCTTTTCAAAATCCAACTTTTCACGGGCATCCAATAAGTCGTATCCATTTAAATCCGGTATAGCGATAGAAGCAGTAAAATTATAGTTCACCCGCAACTGTCCTTCCGAGGGAGCTTTCGTTTTGATAACAATCACTCCATTCGCTGCCCGAGAACCATAAATAGCCGTTGCCGAAGCATCTTTCAGAATAGTCAACGATTCGATCCGTTCAATATCGAGGTCAAAAATTTTCTCTGCATCTACTTCAAAACCATCCATGATAAACGTAGGCAGATTCGGATTATTTTTCAGATTATCCCGGCTCACTGCTTCCTTTTCAAATTCAGTCAGCCCGATTCCAGAATTTCCCCGAATCGTAAAATCAGCAATCCGGTTAGGATTCGATCCGATGTCTATATTGTCCTCAAAGCGGATAGAAGGATCAAATACAGAAAGTGCCTGAAGCACATTCCCGGTAGTCACCTTCCTTAGCTCGTCCCCTTTCACGGTTACCTGTGCCCCTGTAAAACTATCTTTGTTCTTATTAAAATATCCGGTCACCACCACATCGTCAAGTGCCTTTACATCCTCCTTTAAGACAATCTTATAATCATTCTTATCCGTAATCTTCACCTCCATCGTCTCCATCCCCACAAAAGAAAACAACAAGGCTTGTCCATCAGCCACAGGTAAAGTGATTGTAAACTCTCCCTCTACGCTAGTCACCGTCCCTAAAGAAGTTCCCTTGATAATGACCGTCACTCCCGGTAGTGGATTCCCTTTTTCATCCACCACTTTTCCGGTGATCTTACGACCTTCGGTTGCTGTCACTTCTTTTTTTATCACTACGGCATTTCCGGAAATCTCAAACCAAAGACCAGTATTTTTCAGGCACGTTTTCAAAATCTCATTCACCTCCTTATCCGTTTCCTGTACCGTCAATTGCTTCACTCCTTCAATGTCACGGGTTCCGTACATAAACACAAAATCCGTCTTCTTTTGAATCTCCCAGATCACCTGTTCCAAAGACACATTTTCCAAATCCAAACTGATTCTTACATTATTTTGAGAATGTACTGCTGCATTCAGCTGAAAACAGCTAAACAAAATCAAAAAAAAACTTCAGTCTCACCACAAATAAAATTTTAGAGAGTTTTCCCCGGGCGGGAAAAACCATTCCAGGATTTTTTTTCATAAATTTGTTGAATTAAAGTTTAACACACTTTGATTATTTAAGCATGTTCCCGGCCAGTTTCGCAGACCACCGGGAACATTTTTATTTCAAACCCGTATACCCCAAACGCTATATTTTCATTTCTCTATCCTCATATCCCCTTGCCATCCACCCTATTCGTATTCAGTATCATCATCTTTAATTTCATTTTTTCTCCGATATATACAAACAACGGTTTGTCTGCAACACCTCTACTAAATTTGTCTTCTTTATCATATCAACAATCGGTTGCATATCATCATACCTTCCAAACCTTGCACCGATCCGGATTTCTTTAGCTCTTTCGGCTATAAAAT
>OGGK01001354.1_pt1 | contig 16517 bp, 9 predicted proteins | sample 1571171 | NCBI WGS metagenome assembly OGGK01 (sample SAMEA2581958, study PRJEB24529) | metagenome | biome: Human gut stool | place: China | collected 2011 | reverse complement strand
CTGTCGTGGCTTCCGTCGTACTTTCCGTTGGCTTCTCCGTCGGCTTTGTCACTTCTGTTGTAGCTTCCGTTGTACTTTCCGTCGGCTTTGGCGCTGCCTGCGTTATTACAAGTGTATGCTCTGCCGTATGTGTTCCTGCTTTTGCGGTAATTGTAACCGTTCCTTTTGAAAGTGCCATGACAAGACCGTTTTGATTAACTGCTGCAATATTGGTATCCGAGCTTGTCCACACAACAGTTGTATCATCTGTTGTATCCTGCGGAAGAATGACAACCGATAATGCCGCTTTATCTCCGGCTTTAAGTTCTCCTGTTCCTGTAATCTTTATATCTGTAATCGGTTTCTTTACTGTAACCGTACAGCTGTCCTGCATTTTTCCGTCTTCTGTTTCAACTGTAATCACCGCACTTCCGGCACCTTTGGCTGTAACCACACCTTCCTGTGACACTTCTGCCACACCACTGTCCGAAGATGTCCAAATTACATTTTTATTGGCAGCATTTTCAGGCAGCACCTCTGCCGTAAGCTGCTCACTCTGCTGCCAGTTCAGTTCCAATGCATGCTTATTTAACTTCACCGCCGTTACTGCTGTGTCCGGTTCTGCAACGTTATTTGTAAATGCCTTAATTCTGAAGTTTGTATTATTAGTATTTCCATAGTCGCTCCAGCCATAATATTCATTCAGATAAATATAACTCTGATGCGGCTGTGCAGCACAATTGGCCTGAATTCCGTTTAATGTTCTGGCACAGTCATAATAAAGCATAACTGACTGACCGCCCGAACCGGCAAATGCTGCTACTACTGAAAATATCTCTCCCTGATTTACTGTTACCGGTTCGTCAAACGCAACCGTCTTTAAAAGATTATCCTTGTCGCCGCTTGAAAAAGAGCCGCTTTTTTGTGCTTTTAACTCGCCGCTTTCAGGATTGTCCACATCTGTAAGACCGGTGTAAATACTGACGGTATAATCCATCTGTTTTGCCATAACCTCAAAAGATGCTGCCGCAATCTGCTCTGTGCCATTCTCATTGGCTTTTGCGGTAAATACATTTGCCGCCTTAAACTGCTGCTTTCCTGTCATCATTGCAAATGCACTTCCGTCATATTGATAATTATTATCATAATTATCCGCAGGTTCTGCTTCAAATGCCACTGCTGAACCGGAAAGACTTTGATCATAATATGAAATATAAAAATATCCGTCCTCGCCAAAATCACTTCCCCAGCTGTTACGGACTATCCATGCTCCATTTCCCTCCGGTGCTGTCGGGAAATTCTGTGCCGGATAATCATCATCCCAGCCTACAACAGTGACTGCATGGTTGGTTGTCTGTTCGTCATAACAATAATATCCAGCTGTATCTGCATTATAATACTGATTGCTGGCAAACCCTGAATATGTATATGCATAATAACTGATTCCGACTGCACCATAATCCATCACAGCCTGTTTTACATCTTCCATATTCTGCAAATTATAACTTCTATAATTCTGTAAATGCGCCACATCTGCATAAGCAAGTTCATCCGAAAGTCCTGTATCCAGTACATCGGCTGCCGTTTCATACGGTGCGCTTTCCTCACGTGCCGCTGAAAGCCAGTCTGACAGCGTATTAACCGCCATCTCATAATTTCCGCCACGCATCAGATAATTTATATCTGTATCCGTATACACGTAATCATCACCTGTCAGTCCGCCCAGCTTATCCTTCACAGAATGCGTTGCAAAATAAATCAGTTGCAATTCCGACAAATCCGTTTCCCCGTAACCTTTTTTCATCAGATTGATTTCCATGCATGCAATCGTTGAAAATGCCCAGCATGTTCCATAACCTCCCTGATTTCTGACCGCCGGCAGCTGCTGCGTCCGGTATTGTCCCGGTAATTGTTCTGCTGCTGATTTTAACAGTCCTTCTGTATCCTCTTTTTGTACTTCCTGCCTTTTTTCAGAAAAGCTGTCCGAAATATAACCTGTCTGTGCAATGCCGTCTTCCAGCCTGCTTTGCTCTGTTATTACATCTGCCGGTACCGCGGTCTGCTGTATGTTTTGCGCAAATGCGGGACTTTCCGATGTAACCAGAAGTGCTGCACTTAATACCGCAGCAGCGGCTTTTCTGATACATTTTTTCATATGACCTCTCATCGCTTGTCCTCCTTACATCTTTGTTTTCTTCCGCAAAAGTAAAAAAATCTACAAATGATTCTTAACAATTGCCTATGCATTTATAGCATATCCATTATTTACTATATATTGCTGTACATTTTCATTATACACACCCATACCGTCAAATGCAATCATTTCATGCACGCCACAATATTTTCCATAGAAAGTATTCTGTCGGCATAATCTGCCATCTGCCTGTCATGCGTAACCATGACAATCGTCTGTCCGTACCGCATAGACGCTCTTGATAAAATCGCCGCCACGCTTTCTGCATTTTCTGCATCTAAATTTCCGGTCGGTTCATCGGCAAAAAGCACCGCCGGTCTTGTAACCAGTGCCCTTGCAATTGCCACACGCTGTTTTTGTCCGCCGGACATTTCATCGGGATACCGCTCCCTGCAGTCCGTAATTCCCAGTTCTTCAAAGAGCCGCTCCAGCTGCTCCTTATCCACCGCCTGGTGTGCAATCTTTAGCGGAAGCAGTACATTTTCATATGCCGTATATTCCGGAAAAAGACTGTAGTCCTGATAAATAAACCCGATTTTTTCCTGCCGGAACTGTGCCAGCTTTTTCCCCTTCAGCCCCGAAATGTCTTCACCTTCCACATAAACCTTTCCTTCATCCGGTTTATCAAAACTCGCCAGTATGCGAAGCAAGGTAGACTTTCCTGAACCGCTTCTTCCGCCACCCGCCACAAATTCTCCACGCTCTACCGTAAAACTGCACCTGTTTAGCGCCTTTACGACAACACGCCCCGTCTGATAGGTCTTTGAAATATTTTCTGCCCGTAAAATTTCTCCCATAATTTCCTCTTTTCCGCAGGTACTAGATTTTACCCTGCTTTAATGCAAACTGCGGCAGTACCACCCTGAAAACCGCGCCCTGCCCGTCTTGTCTGTTATATGCCTGTATCGTCCCGCTGTGTGCTTCAACCACAAGCCTGGAAAGATTCAAGCCGATACCTGTCTGAAACGATGCGTAATCTCCCTGCGTTTCAAACCTGTCAAATAAATGTGCCGTGTCGCCGTCCGCAAATCCGTTTCCGTTATCCACTACCTTAATAACACACTTATCCGCATGCACCACGGCAACTATTTTTACCTCCGGCTGTTCTTGCATCTGTTGTGCTGCCCGTGCGGCACGGCAGGCATTTTCCACAAGATTAATCAATGCTTCCGTAATCCACTGTCCGTCTGCATAAATCTGTGCATCCTTATCCGCACAGTCAAAGGTCAGTTTACAGTCTGTCTGTACTGCCTGTCTGACATTTTCAAACAGACCTGAAATGCTGACCGGCTCTTTTATAAAACGCACCTTTCCTGCCTCAATGCGGCTGATCGTAAGTAACTGACGGATAAATTCTTTGATTCTGTCCACATGTAAAAAACACTGTGCAATGTCGTTTTGTATCATCTGTTCCTGCGGGATTTCTTCCCGGATAACGTCAAGTAACAGGCTCAACCCCGCAAGCGGTGTCTTAATCTGATGTGCAATATTTTCCGTAAATTTCTGTACATGTTCTTCTTTTCTTTTGGTATATCCCAGTACCATTTCCAGTTCATCACGGCATTTTTTTACCTGCATTTCACAGCTTTCCAGCCGTGCATAAACGTCACTGCTGCCAATCTTTTTTATATACCACCATGAAATAAATCCCATGACAGCCAGTATCACAATGCCCGCAAGCAGAAAGCCCTTTCCACCCGCATACCACATCAGGCGGAAAATTCCCTGCTCCGTGTAACCGCTTTCATACACCGCCGATGCCGCAGAAATGAGATTTTCATGATTTATCTTTGCCATAAACATATGATGGGTCACTAAAATCCCCGCCGACGGATTACTCTGATAAACAGCACCAATGACCGCCTGACATTTTAATTCGTAAAATACCGCCATCCCCGCAAAGCTTAAAAGCCATACCGTAAGCCATGTCAGATTCATCACTGCTGCACGTTTTCTCACTTCATTTTTACCGATTTTATTTTTACCGTCCGCTCTCCCGGCTGCTTTCTTCTTCACTAATTACACACCTCAAATTCCACCGGTAGCCATATCCCCGGATTGTTTCTATATATTGCTGTTTTCCCTTTGTATACACGCCCAGTTTATTTTTTAACCGGCTTACCGAAACCGTCAGCGTGTTGTCCTCCACAAAATTGCCGTGTCCGTCCCACAGCTTTTCTAAGAACTGTCCTCTTTTAATAATAATTTCGGGATTTCTTAAAAAAATTTCTAACAGCTGTGCTTCTAACGGTGTCAGCTTTAACAGTTGTCTGTCCTTAAATATTTCCGCTCTTTTAAAATCCGCCCGGATATCGCCGCTGGCTAAAATTTTCCGCCGGTTGTATCCCTGCGGCAGCGTGGACAAATCTGCTGCGGATATTTTTGATACTTCCGGTATAACCTGTACTGTCAGCCTGCGCAGGTTTGCATGAATCCTTGAAATCAGCTCCGCGACCCGAAACGGCTTTGTAATATAATCATCTCCGCCGATATCCAGTCCCTTTGTGATACTTTCCTCGTCATCACATGAAGTCAGAAACATCACAATCGCCTGTGAAATTTTCCGGATTTCATGACAGATATCAAACCCATTGCCGTCCGGCAGCCACACATCCAGCAGATAAATGTCATACTGCTGTCCGCTCTTTATCTGCTCCACCGCCTGCTGTTTATTTTCAACTGCCTGTACCAAAAAATCCCTGTTCTGTAACAGCCGTACCAGACTATCCTTTAATGAAATGTCATCTTCTACGACAAGTATTTTTATTTTTGTATCCTGTTCCATTTATCTGCTCCTGTCTGACTGCTTTTCCCTATTCTGACATAAATCAGCGCCGTTAGCAACAATCCTGTACCGGCAACTGCCGCAGCAATTCCCGCGGTCTGTAAGCTTCCAAGCGCCGGTCCGCCCTGCACTGTCCCTGCTGCATAAAACAAAATGCCTGCCATGACGGCCCCCGGCACCGTTGCCAGACTACAGTTTTGCATTTCATCTGTATAAATGGCACTCCGCTCCATTCCAAGTTCCATTAAAAGACGTATCCTCTTTTTCTGCTCCTGCAGATAAAACAGACTCCATACCACCAGAATCAATCCATACAGTAAAAGAATCCCGGCGATTGTAATACCATAGAAAAACAATTGATTGAGATATTGTATCCTGTACACGTTGTTTTCTTCAAAATGGCTCACATAAGAATAGCCATAGGAATCCAGATATGCTCTTAACACCTCATCAGCTGCCTGATACAGTGCTGACAGACCATAGGATACCGTTACTACATTTTCCCTTAAATCCTGATACTGTGCAGAGTCATATTCCTTTTCCATGACCGTACACATTCTTTTGGCGGACAGCTGATAACGGTTATAAACGACACTTTCCGGCATAATCCAGTATTCCTGTGCATTCATTTCCTTTAATATAGGAAACTTCTCATAAAATGCCGTTTCGTTTTCTTCATCCAGATAGACAACTGCTGCCACTGTCACCGGATTTTCTGATTTATACATATTTTTACCGGCACGGTATCTATATAAAATCTTTTCCTGTAACGTTTCCGGAAGTTCCTGAATTTCCTGTCTGATTTCATCTTCCTGCTTGTCATCCATATCTGACAGGATTTCTTCTGCCGCATCAAACTCTGCTGTTGAAAAACGCATTTTCTGCATATAATCCGCGCATTCCTGATACAATTCCGATACAGCATAACTTGAGTGATTATTATTCATCCAATAAAAGTAGTCCGAAGATGACGATAGTGTATCACCTGCCTTACAGGTGTCCACATATTCCCCGGCAGCCCCTTTCTGAATCACCAGTACAGCCTGCTCTCCACGTTCAAAGGCTTCATAATCTCTGTATTCTTCATCGATATAATCTTCCAGCTCCTCATAAACTGCCCTGTTTGCCGCCACATAATAATCCAGACTGCGCGTTCCGTTAAATTTACTAAAAACAAAATGTGTCATTGTACGTGTTCCGCTGTATGCCGGCATTTCATACTTCATAACACCCTTGTTTAAAAAATTTTCCAGACCGTTTTCTTCGATGTACTGCTTATAAAATTCAGTATCATTTTTAGTCTTATAATACAGAACCATCCAGTTCTGCACCAATGCCGTATCTGTTTTGTCAATTCCGGACATCTGTCCGATATATGCCGTCAGTGACTGCGGCAGGCCATGAATTACACGCATTTTCCCCGTATCATATTTGTAATCCATCATTACCTTCTCCCCGTCCAGTACCGTCTCGGAAGATGTTGTGCCGCTGCTTTCACTTGCTGTATCTGAATTTCCTTCATCGATAATACCGTCCGGTGTAATTATTAAATCCGGCTGTCTTTTTTCATGGATGTATGCTTTCTGTACCGCCGACATTTTTTGTGTGCAGACAAGCACCGCAAGCACAACAATACCCGTAAATCCCGCTTTTATAACATGCTGTCCGTACCGCATTGTCCACACAGCCAGCTTCTTTTTTTGTTTTTCCCTGCCGGCTTTTTGGGCTGCAAACAGCCCCCACAAAACCGTTATTATACAAAAACATGCTGTCCATGCCGCCACACTGCCGAAGGCTGTCAATGTAAGCTGTGCCTGTGCGTTCTGCCGCTGTAATAAAATCCACAAAACCAGCCATACAATACCAACCCCCGCTGCTGTTCCTGCCACCGCCGCCGGTATCATCAGCACACACAATTCTATAAACTGATACCGTATCCGGTAAAGTAAAGACACACCCATTCTGTCAAACTGCCGGTACGCTGCCTGCCGTTCCCGCTGATACGTCCATATAACCGCCGCTGTCACAAAGATTCCCGCAGCCAGTGCAAAACACCCCGCATATGATGCCATTTTTCCAAAATCTGTTCCATGACTGTCATATACCTTACTGTTATAAATCAGCTTTGTATCTGCAGTCGATGCTGCATACATCCCCTGATATACCTGCCTGTAATCCGTTGTGTGAATGTTCTCATTTAACGCATATAACGTAGTTACTGATGCCGTCTGTTCATAGCTTTCTGCTTCTTCCTGCGTAATCAGCATTACCGGCATATAGCTTCCGCCATCCCAGTATGATGCATAATCCTCCAGCACCCCGGTCAGCTTATATTCCCTAAGCTCTATCTGCTTCTCATAAATGCTCGTCTTATTATTTTTATCCGAATAGAAAACGGTGATTGTCTGTCCGAGTTCTTCGGAATATCCGAGCGTTTCCAGCGTATGCCGCTGCACTGCAATTTCATCTTTGCTATGCGGCATTTCTCCTTTCATCAGTGTAAGTGATGAAAGCTGTACCGCTTCACTGTCCATATAACCTATTTTTATATCTGTCGATGATAATACTGAATCCGTGTACACAGCTGTATTAACGGCCGTTCCGCTTCTTGTCAGATACGGATGGTTTTTTAATTCTTCTGACTTTGTACCCACACTGCTGTTTTCCATTATAAACCAGCCGCCAAATGTCTTTTTTGTGACCGCCTTCTGATAACCGGAAATACCGTCTGCACTCACCACAAGGACCGCTATAAATACAGCCACAGCTGCTGCCGTTGCCGGTACTTTTCCCGCTTGTTTTTTTCTTTTTGCAAGACTGTGTAATACATTTTGCAAGCTCTGCATTGCACGCCACCTACCTTTCCCCTGTTTTGTATTTTTATCTTACCACAGGAACGTGACAATTCCCTTACAAAAAGAAAATTCTTTACCTTTTTCCGAAAACACACTTTCAATGTCTACTTTTTTATCTTGAATGTCTACTTTTCCACTACCAATGTCTACTTTTTTACTTTCAATGTCTACTTTTTGCCATGAAAGTCAGACACCCAGCCAAAGAAAAAGACCTCGCAGAGTATTTTCCCACCCTGCAAGGTCTTGTTTCTCGTTATTTACAGCTTTATCGGGCTGCAATTTCTTTGCCCTTTGAATAATTTACTTAAAATATTCCACGCCGGATTCAAATATCTTCAAATCCTGTTCGCCGTAGATATTGATTGCAACGGAATCACCGCGTCTTTCGGAATGTGCCATTTTACCAAGACATCTTCCGTCAGGGCTTGTAATACCTTCAATCGCCATATAAGAACCGTTGACGTTCCATTCTTCGTCCATAGAAACATTTCCTGACAGATCACAGTACTGTGTTGCTACCTGTCCGTTTTCAAACAGCTTATCTAACCATTCCTTCGGTGCTACAAAACGACCTTCGCCGTGTGAAGCAGGGTTTGTATATACACCGCCTAATTCAGCCTTTGCAAGCCATGGGCTCTTATTGGATACAACCTTTGTGTAAACCATTTTTGAGATATGGCGGTTAATGGTGTTAAATGTCAGTGTCGGTGACTGGTCATTCTGTCCGGTAATGGAGCCGTTTGGCACAAGTCCCAGCTTGATTAATGCCTGGAAACCGTTACAGATACCAAGTGCAAGACCATCTCTTTCATTTAACAGTCTTTCAACAGCTTCCTTCATCTTTGCGTTACGGAATGCCGTTGCAAAGAACTTCGCAGAACCGTCCGGTTCATCACCTGCGGAGAATCCTCCCGGGAACATGATAATCTGTGACTGGTTGATTGCCTTTTCAAATTCATCCACAGATTCTCTGATTCCCTGTGCAGAAAGGTTCTTAAATACCTTTACGATGACATCTGCGCCTGCACGTTCAAATGCCTTTGTGCTGTCGTATTCGCAGTTTGTACCCGGAAATACCGGAATAAATACAGTCGGCTTTGCTACTTTATTCTTGCATACATAAACACTGTCTGCCTTGTAGAGCTTACTTTCAACCGGTGTTTCATCCTTTGAAACCTTTGTCGGGAATACATTTTCAAGCGGTTCTTTCCATACGCTTAATGCTTCTTCTGCATTAATTGCCACTTCTTTATAAGTAAACTTTGCTTCATCTGTTACTGTACCAACCGTTGTATACGGTACTGTAATTTCTGATAAACGGCTCTTTTCTACTTCTGCCACAATACAGCCGTAAGCCGGTGCAAATAACTGTTCTTCCTTGAGATCATTATTTAACGCAAAGCCTTTCATATTACCGAATGCCATCTTTGAAAGTGCAGGAATCAGACCGTTTGCATCGCATACATAAGCAGAAACCACTGCTTTCTTTACAATGAGTTCATGAACAGCCGCATATAAAGCCTTTACCTGTTCAAAATCCGGTAAATCATATTCATTCTTTGTAATATCAAACCGTACCAATACATTTCCTGCTGTCTTTAATTCCGGTGTAATAATGTCGCTTTCCTTTGCTACATCAACTGCAAATGAGCAGAGTGTCGGTGGAACATCAATATCTTCAAATGTTCCTGACATACTGTCCTTACCGCCGATAGACGGAAGTCCGAAGCCTAACTGTGCTTCATAAGCACCTAACAGTGCTGCAAACGGCTGGCTCCAGCGTGACGGGTCTTCTGTCATTCTTCTGAAGTATTCCTGGAACGTAAAACGGATCTTGCTGTAATCACCGCCTGCTGCCACAATCTTTGCAACAGAATCAATAACTGCATAAACCGCACCATGGTATGGACTCCACTTTGACAGATATGGGTCAAATCCATATGCCATCATCGTTACAGTATCGCACTTACCCTTTAATACAGGGAGTTTTGCAACCATTGCCTGTGTTTCGGTCAACTGATACTTACCGCCGTAAGGCATGAGTACCGAACCGGCGCCGATAGAGCCATCGAAACGTTCTACCAGACCTTTCTGTGAACACTCATTTAAGTCTGAAAGAACCTTTAACCACTTACCTCTTACATCTTCAACCTTGCCTGCATTTAAGACACAGTCTTCCTTCTCCGGAATGTCAACCAATACAGAAGTTTCCTGATGTGCACCGTTGGTATCCAGAAATGCTCTTGAAATGTTGACAATTTCCCTGCCTCTCCACTCAAGCACCAGTCTAGGCTCTTTTGTTACAACCGCAACTTCTACTGCTTCTAAGTTTTCTTCTGCGGCATATGCTAAAAATGCTTCTACATCTGCCGGATCAATGACAACCGCCATTCTCTCCTGTGATTCGGAAATTGCAAGTTCTGTTCCGTCAAGACCTTCATATTTCTTTGGCACTTTATCTAAGGATACGCGTAAACCGTCTGCAAGTTCACCGATTGCAACGGATACACCGCCCGCACCAAAGTCGTTACACTTCTTAATCAGCTTTGTAACTTCCGGTCTTCTGAATAATCTCTGCATCTTACGCTCTGTCGGTGCATTACCCTTTTGTACTTCTGCACCGCAGGTTTCAATGGATTCTGTTGTATGCACCTTTGAAGAACCGGTTGCACCGCCGCAGCCGTCACGTCCTGTACGTCCGCCGAGTAAGATAATAATATCGCCCGGATCAGAGGTTTCTCTCTTTACGGCACTTCTTGGCGCTGCTGCCATAACGGCACCGATTTCCATTCTCTTTGCCACATAATCCGGATGATAAATTTCCTTTACATAACCGGTTGCAAGACCGATCTGGTTACCGTAAGAGCTGTAGCCCTGTGCAGCTCCTGTTACAAGCTTTCTCTGCGGAAGCTTGCCCTTTAAGGTCTGTGAAATCGGAACGGTCGGATCTGCTGCACCGGTTACACGCATTGCCTGATAAACATAGGTACGTCCTGAAAGCGGGTCACGGATTGCACCGCCAAGGCAGGTCGCCGCACCACCGAACGGTTCGATTTCTGTCGGGTGGTTGTGTGTTTCATTTTTGAAGTTTACAAGCCATTCTTCTGTTTTTCCGTCAATTTCAACCGGCACAACAATACTGCACGCATTGATTTCATCAGATTCTTCCTGATCCTGTAACTTTCCTTCTGCCTTTAACTTCTTCATTGCCATCAGGGCAAGGTCCATTAAGCAGACAAATTTATCTTTTCTGTCTTTATAAATTACGGCTCTGTCTGCAAGATACTTTTCATAAGTTGCCTGCATTGGTGCTTTGTAATAACCGTCTTTAAATGTAACGTTCTTTAATTCGGTTGCAAATGTCGTATGACGGCAGTGGTCAGACCAGTATGTATCGAGTACCCGGATTTCCGTCATGGAAGGATTTCTCTTTTCCTCTCCTGCAAAATACTGCTGGATAAATGCAAAATCCTTAAAAGTCATAGCAAGTCCTAAAGAATCATATAATTCCTTTAACTGAGTTTCTGACATTTCATTAAATCCGTCAAAAATCTTTACATCTGCCGGCACTTTAAATTCTGTCACCAGTGTCTTTGGCAGTTCACTGGATGCTTCCCTTGAATCTACCGGATTGATACAGAGTTCCTTAATCTTTTCTTTTTCATCAGCTGTTAACGCACCCGTCAATACATATGTAACTGCTGTTTTGATAACCGGTGTTTCATTTTCATTGAAAAAACGCACACACTGCTCTGCGGAGTCTGCTCTCTGGTCAAACTGTCCCGGAAGATATTCTACGGAAAATACGAAATCATCAGCATCTGCCGGAAATTCCATTTCATATACATCATCAACCGGTGGTTCTGAAAATACCGTTGTCAATGCCTGTGTATAAGTTTCCTCTGAAAGATTCTCAATATCATAACGGATTAAAACCCTTACCTGTGAAATCGTCTTAATTCCCAAATATCCTGCAATCTCATCATGAAGCTCTTTTGCTTTTACAGCATATGGTTTTTTCTTTTCAACAAAAACTCTTTTAACGCCGCTCATCTTTTCCTCCTAAAATTCTGCCGGGTGCAAACTTTACCGCGCCCCGCTTTAATGTATTATTGAAATAAGTATCATTGTAGCATATCTGTCAAAATTAAACAATAACTACTCATGCATTCTTCGTATAATCTTATATACAACCTCATTTCCCGTAACCATCGGTGCCGTATGCGCAAAAAATACGATACCGTCCGTCTGGGAATAGATTTCACTTTTGACTTCTCCCTCATACGGATCAATTACCTGTGCAATCAGATCGCCGTGAAATACCGGGTCTCCCGGATTTTTCAAATGCCTGTAAAATCCGGCATCATATGTTTTTACCGGAAGCAGGTCATATTCATTAATCACACTGGCAATATAGCCGCTGTGGTTGTTATATTTTAAAATGCCCATGCGGGTCAGAAAACGAAGCACCGATGACACAGCCTGCCTTGCTGAACGGTCATCCACCAGATCAGTGCTGTTGGTATAAATCGAAAATGCATTTGTTCCGTTCATCTGCCAGTTATAATTTAGTGTTACCGTATCCATCGGCTTTGGCTTTCGGATAACTACATACTGTAACCCGAACAGATTCGCAAGGCTTGCATTCTGATAGCCGGTTTCCATCATGCGCACATGCGGGATAAAATCCCCCGGCATATAAAAGCTTGCAAACTGGATACCGTAGCTGTATCCTTTTACCTTTTCAAACAGTTCTCCCGCAATCTGCTTTGTGGTATCTCCACGCAGATCGCCCGGAAAGGTTCTGTTAATATCTATATTATCCACTGCCCAGAACCGTTTGCCAACATTCATGGAATAACTGTTTGCCGTCGGCACAACCAGAATGCCGTGTCCATGTGTAATCGCCCCGTGTGCTTCCAGCTCTTTTAAAACTTTAATCAGCTGTGAACAGATATAGAGCTGCTGCATTTCATTTCCCCGCAATGCCCCGACGATACAGGCTGAATTCTCCTCTCCGCCGAACCGGTAGCCCTCTACAACAAAATCTTCCCGGTAGAGGCCTTTTAATCTATATAACTCAATCTTTTTCATGCTTTTCCTCCATATACCCGGGCAATCAACGCACCTTTTTATACAACCGGATTTTCCCGCAGGGTAAATATAATTCCGTTTGTCGGTGACTCAATTCTCTGAATCACCTTTCCTTCTATCGGCTCAATAATATCGCCGATATGCGTTCCCATCTCAATTGCTCCCATATGGTCTGTTGCTGCAACAAACACACCGGTCTGAGCAGCATTGATAATGCTGACTTCTCCTTCGGTAGAAATAATCGGCTGTTTCACCTGCGGTGCTTCATCCTCCCATATTCCCATATGAATCAGCATATTAAAAATGCCGTCTATCAGCTGATGGCAGTATGCATTATTGATACGGTGTCCCACACCCATTTCAACCACTAAAGTCGGCACACCCATATTATTCAGGCTGTAGGCAAGTGTTGCTTCCAACACTGTAATAGATGAATAAATCCAGACAAAATCCGCATTGAGCAGCTTTGCATACGGCAGAAGCTTCTCCTCGTTGTCATCATTTAAACGCACCTGCGGCACTTCTTTGACAAAAATATTGCTGGAATGAATATCCAGACACATATCGCTTCCAATAATATCATCAATAATCCCGGCAGCCAGATATTCCGTAATCGCACCATTGTTATCTCCCGGAAAGACCCGGTTCATATCAAGGTCAAACATAGGGATTCCTCTTGAACCTGTATCAAGTCCAAGAGGATTCACATCTGGATATATATCAACAATTCCTTTCAACTTCTCAGGATGCGCATTCAGCTGCTTCACAATCTCATAGCAGACATACTGCCCATCCAGTTCATCTCCATGCGTACCCGTCACAATGGAAATTCGCTTTTCATTTCCTGTAAGCTGTTTCGGTGCAAGTCTGTTTTTTCTCACCGTCAGTCTTTCATGAACTGCCAAATCTACCGATACAACTTCCTCTATCATCGGATTGTTCCTCCACTATTCTTCATAATCCCTTACAACGATACTGTCATTGACCTTTCGGACTAAAACATGTACCAGTGTATCCGCCGGTTCATAAACCTTGGCTTCTATATAAATACGTGCTCCCGGAAAGATTTTGGAATCAACCTTTACAACAGCTTTTCCGGACTCTTTAATCAAATCGTAGAGCCGCTTGCTTTCCTGCTCACACTTAGCCTTCTCCGCACTCTTTATAATCTTGGACTGACAGATTTTTGTATAAGAAACGCTGTCAAATGCCTCAGGTTTCACATCCCTTACCATCGTCAGTTTCTTCAATGCACTCTCATACATTTCAATCTGGGAATCAATATCCTTTAACTGTACAATAATATTGGCATAATCCATACGGAGTTTCTTGGTTGCACCGATTCTTAAATTGGTCGGTGCATAAGATGCATTACCGGCATTGGAGGTTTCAATCCCCATAACACCTGTTACATCACCGCCGTGAATCGTTCCTCTGCTTCCCTGTACAATGACTTTGCCAAGTGCCATAATCTTACTGCTTAAAATATAGCCTGCATTGACATCGCCTTCCGCATAAACAATCGCATTCTCAAAAAAACGTGCCGAAATATTCCCTTTGGCTTCAATCTGTCCGATGCCATTGGCGTTGACGCCTTTATTTAAAACGATATCTTTATTCGACTTAATCACCGCACCCTCTACATAGCCACCGATATAGATGCTGCCCATTGCCCGGATTGTTACACCGGTAATAACATTTCCGGTGATATTGACATCCCCATTAAAATCAATATTACCAATATTCAAATCAACGTCACCACTGATGTCCAATACATTCACGATACGCAAATCATAGTTACAGTATTCAACTTTACCGTCAATGGCTGCATAATAGGTATTACCGTCCTCTGACACGGTAAATCCTTTGCCGCGCAGATTGGATTTTGGTTTGCCCGCCTTCGGTGCTAAAAGTTTCCCCTTTACATCAAATCCAAACACACCTTTCGTCGGCGGATAATACTGTGCAAGCTTATCACCCTCACTCACCTTTTCATACAGCTTCATATTATAATAGTCAACCGAGCCGTCTTCACGCACAGACGGTTTTGCCTTCAAATCTGTTTCAAATTCAAATTCATAGTAACCGTCTGCGCCATCCTGCACCATCTTCCCCTGTGCAACGACTACCGCCGTATTATAAATCTGCTCCTCCACCATATGATGAATCCTGGCATCATCCAGCCCCATCTTTACGCCGGCATTAGACAAAGCCCGCATCACTTCTTCATATGTATAGGGGTCTTCCTCTTTTGCAGGTTCACTTAAAAAAAGGGTCGCAGACATATTGTCATCGGCTATTATGACCTGAATATCTTTTTTATTAAGTTGTCCCATTTCATCAAAAAGTTCAGGTGTTCCCATATGTACCTCAATTCTGCCCCAAAAGGCCTCATATCCTATTTCATCAATATCCTACTTTTTTAATGCTTCTGACTCAAGCCTCATATTCATCATAACATCACTTGGTATCAGCGGATTGAGCAGCTTTGTCACATCAATCCCATGTTCCAGCCCAAGTCTTATCTGCGCCATCTGTTTAAAATCATATGCTGCATCTGCATAGAGATTAACATTCACACCGCTTTCCAGTCCCAAAAGGACTTCCTGGCTCTGCAATTCATCCAGCCCGCCGCCTTCGGATTTGCCCTCAAGCTTTAACCTCATATCTTCCATTTCCAGTGCATCGATAAACGGATCTGCATAGCCTGAAACATCAATTCCGGCTTCCAGTCCCAGCCGTACCTGTTCCATCTGGGCGGATGAAAATCCAACCATCGAATACCAGCTGACATCAAGACCGGCCTGTAATCCAAGCCGCAGCTGCTTCATCTGGTCCCCCGTATATTCATGCAGCAGATATTTTGTAATATCTACACAGTGTTCAATACCAAGACGGATTTCCCGCAGCTGATATTCATCAAATCCTTCATTGACAAAGAACGATAAATCAATCTCTTTTTCCCTTGCCTTGCGGATCTGTCTAAGAACATTTCCTGAAAATCCCCGTTTTGCGTATTTTGTAATATCATAATTCATCCGTTCCGATAAACGGATCTCTTTCATGACCGAATAATCATATGCCGGATTGCATACCGCATCTAAATCCATATGTTCCCTGATAACCGCTTTAATTTCCTCCATCTGCATATAATTATAACGGTTATCTGCAAACGGTGTGATATCCATGCCTTCTTCGAGTGCCAGCCGGATAGACTTCATCTGCGCTGCGTCATACTTTTTATCCGCATATTTTGTAATATCCACTTCATTGTTCAAGCCTTTGGCAATCTCTACGGACTGAAGACGGTTAAACCCCATCCCCTGAAGCGTTTCCTTTAAAGTACCATCTTTTCTGCTTTCTTCTAATTGATTCTTAATACTATTCTCCATATGCTATTCTCCACTCACTGCCAATTATTTTGTCAGACGTTCCTAATATTGCGTTGGATTTTTCACTCACGAGCCATACTTGTATATACAGCTTACATTAATTCTTTTAATTATTATACAATATATTTAACTTTATTGCACTAAATTTTTCCAAAAATCTGCTAATATATTTTTAAAATTGTGCTTTGTTACCGGATAAACCTCATTCCACTCCCTCG
>OGGK01001353.1_pt1 | contig 16532 bp, 10 predicted proteins | sample 1571171 | NCBI WGS metagenome assembly OGGK01 (sample SAMEA2581958, study PRJEB24529) | metagenome | biome: Human gut stool | place: China | collected 2011 | reverse complement strand
GGTGGAACTGTCGGAAGAAGTGCAGTCTTTTTTTGAACCGGAACAGCCTAAAGAACAGGATTTGCAGGACACGCAGGAATTACAGATAGAAATAACACAGCCGGCAGCGCAGGAATCCGATGAAACCCCGGCAGGACAGACAGCACAGGAATCAGAAGAACTTCCGATGGAAGATGATGAAACGGAAGATATCGAAGGATTTTCGCTGGAAAGTGACGGGGACGAAGATGACGGAGATGAATTTGAGGAAGAACCGTCAGATGTCAGCAGTTTCTGGAGTGACCGCAGCAATGTAAAAAAAATACTCATCGCCGCCATTCCGTGTGTAATAGCAGTTATCGTTGTTGTGGTACTGTTAGCAGGCGGAAAAAAGAAGCAGCCGGTATCGGTGAATCACAGCATGTCAACCACGGCAAAACAGACAGAAACGACAGCTGTAAGCACACAGACACAGCCGTCCTCACAGACACAGACAGCTCAGTCAGAAACACAGGAACAGACGAAGCAGACGGAACGGACGACAGCACATCAAACGGCAGAACAGACGACAAAAAAGACGCAGGCATCAACAAAGAGCAGTGCGACAACACAGCGGACACAAAAACAGGACAGTACTGAAAGCCCGGAAAAAACGGATGATTCCGGAGATAACAATACACAGAAAGATACAGAACCGGACACAGAGGAAAAGACAAAAGAACCGGAAACACAGCGTCCGACAGAAGAAAAAACAACACCGGAAGCAACGGAGGGCACAACGCAGAATAATACAAAAGCAACAATTAAAAAAATCCAGTAAATGGAATGTGAAAATGGGAAGCTGTTATCCGCTGCTTCCCATTTTTGTTCATTATTGCATAAATGGAAAAACTGTGCTATATTTACCAATATATGATTTTAGCGTGGGGAAATATGTGGACATCGATACAGTAAAATCAGTTAAATTTTTTAATATACGGAGGTTGTGATGAAAGTAGTATTACTTGCAGGTGGATTTGGAACAAGAATTAGTGAGGAGAGCCATCTGAAACCAAAGCCGATGATTGAAATCGGAGGAAAGCCGATTTTATGGCACATTATGAAAGAATATTCCCATTATGGGTATAATGACTTTATCATCTGCTGCGGTTATAAGCAGTATGTGATCAAGGAGTGGTTTGCAGATTATGCGCTTCACAATTCAGATGTGACATTTGACTTTACACAGGGCGGTAAGATGACAGTTCACAATAACTTTTCAGAACCATGGAAGGTTACACTCGTTGATACCGGTTTAAATACCATGACAGGCGGACGTGTAAAGAGAATCCAGCCGTATGTCGGAGATGAAACCTTTATGCTCACTTACGGCGATGGTGTCTGTGATGTGAATATTAATGAACTGGTGAAGTTCCATCAGTCCCATGGCAAGATTGCAACGATGACATCTGTCAGTGTCGGACAGCGTTTCGGCGTACTTGATATTGATGAGAACAATACCATCCGTGCATTCCGCGAAAAGCAGGATTCTGACGGAAGCCGTATTAATGCGGGATACATGGTATTAGAACCGAAGATTTTTGATTTTATTGAAGGCGATTCCACAGTATTTGAAAAGGCACCGCTTGAAAAATGTGCCGAACTCGGAGAATTAAAGGCATACAACTACAACGGTTTCTGGCAGTGCATGGATACCAAGAGAGAAATGGAAAAATTAGAAGAACTCTGGCAGTCCGGCAAAGCACCTTGGAAGTCATGGGAATAAGGAGAACGACAATGGATTTGAGTTTTTATAAAGGCAAAAAAGTCCTGATTACAGGACACACAGGATTTAAAGGAAGCTGGCTTTGCAGAATCCTTGTAGGCGCAGGCGCACAGGTGACAGGCTATTCCCTGACACCGCCGACCGAGCCGAATCTTTTTTCAATGGCAGATGTCGAAGATAAAATGGAATCTGTCATCGGAGATATCCGTGATTTAGCACATTTAAAAGAAGTCTTTGAAAAGGTCCAGCCGGAAATCGTACTGCACCTTGCAGCACAGCCGATTGTACGTGATTCCTATAAAGACCCGGTATATACCTATGAAACCAATGTTATGGGAACGGTCAATATCTGCGAATGTGTACGTATCAATCCGTGTGTAAAGTCCTTTTTAAATGTCACAACGGACAAGGTTTACGAAAATAAGGAATGGGCATGGGGTTATCGTGAAAATGAGCCGCTGGACGGATATGACCCATATTCTAACAGTAAGTCCTGCTCAGAACTGGTTACACACAGCTATATCAACTCCTTCTTTAATGATATGCCGGTAGCCGTATCGACCGCAAGAGCTGGAAATGTTATCGGCGGCGGCGATTTTGCCAATGACAGAATCGTACCGGACTGTGTTCGTGCGGCATTAAAGAAAGAAGATATTATTGTAAGAAATCCACATTCCACAAGGCCGTACCAGCATGTCTTAGAACCACTGGCAGCATACCTTTTAATCGCGATGAAGCAGTACGAAGACAAGTCTTATGCGGGATTTTATAATGTAGGACCGGATGAGAGTGACTGTATTACCACAGGCAATCTTGTGGATACATTCTGTGCAAAATGGGGCGAAGGCTTAAAGTGGGTCAACAAGTATGACGGCGGTCCTCACGAGGCCAACTTCTCAAAGCTGGACTGCTCAAAGTTAAAGACAACCTTTGGCTGGAAGCCGGTATGGAATTTTGATACAGCGATTGAAAAGAGCGTGGCGTGGTCCAAGGTATATGCAGCAGGCGGAGATATTCCTGCATGTATGGATGCGCAGATTGCGGAATTTTTTGATAAATAAAGACAAATCCGATGAACAACAGAAAGGAATTATAGAATGTTTGAAAATAAGAATGAATTAGAAGCAAGAGAAGAGATTTTATCCTTTGTAGATGAATACTGTAAAAAGTATCATGCAAAAAAAGAATATCACGAAGGTGACAGAATTTCCTACGCAAGCCGTGTGTATGACAGTGCAGAAATGAAGAATCTTGTGAATTCCGCACTGGAATTCTGGCTGACAGCAGGTCATTACACAGATGAATTTGAAAAGAAATTCGGTGAATACTTAAATGTAAAGTATGTATCGGTTGTAAACTCCGGTTCATCTGCCAACTTAAACGCATTTATGGCACTGACTTCTCCGCTGTTGGGTGACAGAAGAATTAAAAGAGGGGACGAGGTTATCACGGTTGCAGCAGGTTTCCCGACAACCGTAACACCGGCAATCCAGTACGGTGCAGTACCGGTATTTGTAGATGTAACGATTCCTCAGTACAATATTGATGTTACAAAGTTAGAAGAAGCATACAGCGAAAAGACAAAGGCTGTCATGATTGCGCATACACTCGGTAATCCGTTTGATTTAACTGCCGTAAAGGATTTCTGCGATAAGCACAACTTATGGCTTGTTGAAGATAACTGTGATGCACTGGGCTCTAAGTACAACTACAAGGGCGAAGAAAAGTTCACAGGTACAGTCGGTGACATTGGAACATCCAGCTTCTATCCGCCACATCACATGACAATGGGCGAAGGCGGTGCTGTTTATACAAACAATCCGCTTCTGAATAAGTGTATCCGTTCATTCCGTGACTGGGGACGTGACTGTGTCTGCCCGTCCGGCATGGACAACCTCTGCGGACACCGTTTTGACAAGCAGTACGGTGAACTTCCGTTAGGATATGACCACAAGTATGTATATTCTCATTTCGGATATAACTTAAAGGCAACCGATATGCAGGCAGCAGTCGGCTGTGCACAGCTTGAAAAATTCCCTTCTTTCGTAGAAAGAAGAAGACATAACTTTGACCGTTTAAGAGCCGCACTCGAAGGTATTCAGGATAAGGTAATCTTACCGGTACCGTGTGAAGGTTCACGCCCAAGCTGGTTTGGTTTCTTAATTACGGTGAAAGAAGGCATTGACAGAAAGAAAGTTGTTGAATACATTGAAAACCACGGTGTACAGACAAGAAATCTGTTCGCGGGCAACTTAATCAAGCACCCTTGCTTTGATGAAATGCGTGCAACAGGAGAAGGTTTCCGTGTAGTCGGCGGATTAGACAATACAGACCGTATCATGAACGATACGTTCTGGGTAGGTGTATATCCGGGCATGACAGATGAAATGATTGACTATATGGCCAAAACCATTACGGAGGCTGTAAACCAGTAAATAATGAGTGAAAAAAACAAGGCACTGATAAACCAGATCATCCGTTTCGGGCTGGTCGGCATATCCAATACGATTGTATCCTATGTTATTTACGCCGTAGCGTTTGCACTGACAGATAATTATTTTCTTGCAAATGTGTTAAGCTGGCTGTTAAGTGTTCTGCACGCTTACTTCTGGCAGAATGTATTTGTATTTAAAGAAGATAAAAATGCACAAAAGAGAGTCTGGTGGAAGGTTCTTTTAAAGACGTATGCAGCATACGCATTTACCGGGCTGCTGCTCAACAACCTTCTGTTGTGGCTGTGGGTGGACGTCATTGACATTTCGAGATTCTGTACAGGAATTGCCAACGGGCTTATGGGAATTGGCATTGTGCTGACGGACAGGGAACTTTCAGGATATCTGGGACCGGTGCTGAATATGTTTGTCACGATACCGGTGAATTTTGTAATGAATAAATTCTGGGCATACCGCCAAAAGGAGTAAGTATGAAAGTAAAATTATCGTCATATGTTTCACAGTTTCTTGTAAATCACGGCATTACCCATGCCTTTACCGTTACAGGCGGTGGTGCAATGCACTTAAATGACAGTCTGGGACATCAGGAAGGACTGACCTGTGTATACAATCATCATGAACAGGCATGTGCAATTGCGGTAGAAAGCTATGCAAGAATCCACAATAAGATTGCAGCACTTTGTGTTACAACGGGACCGGGCGGTACAAATGCCATGACAGGTGTTGTCGGAGGCTTTCTGGATTCGATTCCGATGCTTGTCATTTCCGGACAGGTACGTTTCGACACGACAGCCAGAAGTACAGGACTTCCGCTTCGTGCAATGGGAGATCAGGAATTTGATATTACAAAGTCAGCGGCAGCGATGACAAAATATGCCGAAATGGTGACAGATCCGAAGCGTATCCGTTACTGTCTTGAAAAGGCATATTATATTGCAACGACAGGCAGACCGGGTCCGTGCTGGATTGATATTCCGGTGAATTTTCAGGGAAGCTATATCGAAACGGAAGAACTGGAAGGGTTTGACCCGGCAGAATATGAAGCGGAGCAGGCACCGGCAATTCCAGATGAAACGGTTGACCTTATTCTCGATAAAATCCGCAGTGCAAAGCGTCCGGTATTTTATGCGGGAAACGGTATCCGCATTTCCGGCGGATATGAAGATTTCCGCAAAGTTGTGGAACTGCTTGGCATTCCGGTAGCGACAGGCTGGGACAGCATTGATGCCATTGAAGACGAACACCCGCTGTATGTGGGACGCGGCGGCATTATGGGCGACCGCGCCGGTAACTTTGCCGTACAGAACGCGGACTTAGTCTTTGCGTGCGGCAACCGTTTAAGTATCCGTCAGGTGGGCTATAACTGGAAGACATGGGCAAGAGAAGCCTATGTCATTGTCAATGATGTGGATGAAGCTGAGTTAAAGAAGCCGACCCTGCATGTGGATTTACCGGTATGGGGCGATGCAAAGGAATTGCTTGCAAAAATGGTTTCACGCCTTGAGGCAGAACAGGCAGCCGGAAATACACCGTTATTTAAAGAGAGCAGCTGGGTAGAAAGATGTCAGGAATGGAAGGCAAAGTATCCGGTTGTACAGAAAAAACATTATGAAGACACGAAGCATACCAATGTGTATGCATTTATTAAAGAATTAAGCAGCCGTCTGTCAGAAGGACAGGTGACGGTTGTCGGCAACGGCTCAGCATGTGTAGTCGGAAGCCACGCTTATGTCATTAAAAAAGGACAGCGCTTTATTATCAACTCTGCGATTGCTTCCATGGGATATGACCTTCCGGCAGCAATCGGTGCGGTAGTTGCAGAACACGGCAATCTTGCATTAAACAGAGAAGCGTTAAAGCATGACGATATTAAAGATGTGATTTTAGTCACAGGGGACGGCAGTATCCAGATGAATATTCAGGAATTACAGACGATTATCCATCATCAGATGCCGGTAAAGATATTTGTAATCAATAATCAGGGGTATCATTCAATCCGTCAGACACAGACGAATCTGTTTGAGAAGCATTTTGTCGGTATCGGACCGGAAAGCGGCGATTTAAGCTTCCCGGATATGGGCAAATTAGCGCCGGCTTACGGTTATCCGTTCTTTAGATGTGAAACCAATGCACAGCTTGATGAAACCATTTCAAAGGTGCTGGCAGTTAAAGGACCGGCAATCTGTGAGATTATGGTGTCTACCGAACAGAAATTTGAACCGAAGTCAGCGACAAAGCGGTTAGAAGACGGTACACTCGTATCGCCGCCGCTGGAAGACTTAGCACCGTTCCTTGACAGGGATGAATTTTACAGTAATATGATTATAAAGCCGATTTCATAAGGGAGAAGAAATTGAAACGAGCAGTTATTACGGGACCGACCGGTGCGATTGGAACAGCACTGATTGCAGAACTGATAAGCCACGGAATTGAAGTGGAAGCAGTTGTAAGACCGGATTCCAGAAGAACAGACAATATTCCAAAGTCACCGCTGGTACACATTGTGCCGTGTGATTTAAAAGAATTAAAAACATTGCATGAAAAGATAGAACACGCAGACGTATTTTACCACTTTGGCTGGGACGGGACGTTTGGCAACAGCCGTAACAACGCTTACGGACAGCTTGAAAATGTCCGTTATGCGTTAGATGCCGTAGAAGCTGCCGCTGCACTGGGCTGTACGACATTTGTCGGCGCCGGCTCACAGGCAGAATACGGACGGGTGGAAGGCAGCTTAAATGCGTCTACACCGGCATTTCCCGAAAACGGCTACGGGATTGCAAAGCTCTGTACAGGTCAGATGACAAAAATCCTTTGTGAACAGAAGGGAATCCGCCATATCTGGACAAGGATTCTTAGCATTTACGGACCGTTTGATGGGGCAAAGACAATGGTTATGAGTACGATTGTCAGCCTCCTGAAAGGCGGGCGGCCGCAGTGTACCGCAGGAGAACAGATGTGGGATTACCTTTACAGCGCGGATGCAGGATATGCCATGTATCTTCTCGGAGAGAAAGGCGTGTCCGGTAAGACTTACTGTATCGGCGGTGGAACGGCAAGACCGCTTCGGGAATACATCGAAGCAATCCGTGATGCGGCAGCACCGGGGGCAGAGATTGGATTTGGAGAAATTCCTTATCAGGAAAAGCAGGTGATGTATCTGTGCGCAGATATTTCCGATCTGGAAAAAGACACAGGCTTTGCGCCGCGTGTAACGTTTGCGGAGGGAATTGAAAAAACCGTAGACTGGTGCAGGAAGAATTACGTATAAAGGAATAGAAGCGATGAAAAAGATTAGTATTATGGTGCCATGCTATAACGAGGAAGAAAATGTGGTTCCGTTAAGCGAGGCATTGATTGCGATGTTTGAAAAAGACCTCCCGCAGTATGATTATGAAATTTTGTTTATTGATAACGATTCAAGAGATACAACAAGGGTGAAGTTAAGAGCACTCTGTGAGAATAACAAAAAGATTAAAGCGATTTTTAATGCAAAGAATTTCGGTCAGTTTAATTCACCGTATTACGGCATTTTACAGACCGAGGGTGACTGTACGATTCCGGTCTGCGCGGATTTCCAGGACCCGATTGATGTTATTCCGCGGCTTGTCGCAGAGTGGGAAAAAGGATATAAAATTGTCTGTGCAGTAAAGACCAGCAGTAAGGAAAATCCGGTGATGTATTTTCTGCGTTCCTGCTACTACAAGATGATTAAGAAAATGTCTTCCGTAGACCAGATTGAGCATTTTACGGGCTTTGGACTGTATGATAAAAGCTTTGTACAGGTTCTTAGGGATTTAAAGGACCCGATTCCGTTTATCCGTGGCATTGTCGGCGAGCTGGGCTTTAAGCGCACGGAGATTGAATATACACAGGCACAAAGACGCGCCGGCAAGACCCATAACAATTTTTATACGTTGTATGATGCGGCAATGCTAAGCTTTACGTCTTATACGAAAATCGGGCTGCGTATTGCAACCTTTTTAGGCGCTGCCTGCGCTGGACTCAGTGTCATTGTGGCAATTATTTATTTTATTCTGAAATTAATATACTGGAACAGATTCCAGGCAGGTATGGTTCCACTGATTATTTTAGTCAGCCTGACCAGTTCACTCCAGCTGTTCTTTATCGGACTGCTTGGGGAGTATATTTTAAGCATGAACAAGCGTCTGATGAACAGACCGCTGGTAGTGGAAGAAGAACGACTCAATTTCAAACCGGAGAAGCCGGAACAGGAATAACGCTTTGAGCAGATTGGAGATTGTATGAAGTGTGTAATACTTGCCGGAGGCAGTGGTGACAGCCTTTGGCCGCTCTCAAGAAAAAATTATCCGAAGCAGTTTATGAATATTAAAGAGGGACGATCTTTATTGCAGGAAACGGTTGTCAGAAATATGCCGTTTTGCGATGAATTTATTATTGTGACAAAGGAAAGCTATCGCAATATTGTAAACGGTCAGATGAAAGCATTCCAGAGCCTCAAGTATCGTGTTGTACTTGAAGGCAGTCCAAAGGGAACCGCTGCGGCAATTATGCTTGGCAGCCAGTTCTGCAACCAGTCCGAACTGGTGTTTGTTGTGACGGCTGACAACCTGATTGAGGGGCAGGAATATAAGGATGCAATTATTCGGGCAAAGGAGCTTGCAAAACAGGGCAGTATTGTTGCACTTGGTGTAAAGCCGGCAAAGAAAAATTCCAATTTCGGATATCTGTTAAGAGATGAGGAAAATGTCCTTAAATTTATTGAAAAAATCCGTCTGGACGATGATGAGAGCTTTGGCTATGACGATGGATTTTTATGGAACAGCGGTATGTTTTTATACCGTGCAGGGGATTTAATCAATGCGGCGAGGGCAATTTGTCCGGAACTCTATGATACCTGCCGGATGGCAAAGCGGAAGGTTGCAGCAATCCGCCGTACCGTGCGTTTTTCGCAGAAGGTCATGAAAGACATTCCACAAGGCAGTATTGAGCGCCTGATTTTTGAAAAGTTAAAGGATATGAAGGTCGTGGAAACGGCATTCCGCTGGAAAGATGTCGGGAATGTCTGCGACTTAGATGAAAATTCAAGTGTATCCCACAGCGAAAATGTGTTAAAAAATCACTGTGAAGATGTAATGGTTATTAACAGTGCAGACAGACAGCTTGTGGTGACAAATGATATTCAGGATGTTGTTGTTGTAAATACCGAAGATGCCGTATACGTATCTTCCAAGGAACGCGTTGATGACATTAAAAATATTATTTCCGAGAATAAAGAAAAGTATGAAAATTACTTTGATTATAACCGGATTTCTTACAGAGAATGGGGAATCCATGAACTGCTTAATGCCTCAGATGGTTACAAGGTCAAAAAGGTAACGGTATTTCCGGGCATGAGCATGAATCTGCATCAGCATGAAATGCGCAGTGAGCATTGGTCTGTTGTAGAAGGAACGGCAACGATTACATTAGGAACGGAAACAAAAGATTACCATAAGTATGAAAGCGTTTTTGTCCCGATTGGCATGAAGCATAAGGTTGCCAATAAAACCGATAAAAATGTAGTCATTATCGAAGTCGGTATCGGTGAAATCTTATCCGAAAGCGATATGGTAAAGATATACAGTCAGGAAAGTGACGGAACGGCAGAGGACAATTATGTCAAAGCTGCTAACGAGCCGGTTGTCAAGTTAGATCCGGCGTTTAAGGATAATCTGTGGGGCGGCACAAAGCTTCGCACGGTATTCGGTAAAAAGTGTGATTATGACGTTATCGGCGAAAGCTGGGAGCTTTCCGCACACCCGGACGGACAGAGCCGGATTGCAGACGGCAGATATAAGGGCATGCTCTTTAATGACTATCTGTCCATTATCGGAAAAGAGGCGCTTGGCTGGAAGTGTCAGGCACAGGATCGTTTTCCGGTACTGATTAAATTTATTGATGCAAAGCAGGCATTATCAATCCAGATTCATCCTGATGATGAATATGCACTGGAAAATGAAGGCGAATACGGAAAGAACGAGATGTGGTATGTCATTGACTGTGAGCCGGGTGCATACCTTTACTGCGGACTTTCAAAGGACGTATCCAAAGAGGAGATTGAAGAACGTATTGCGAACAATACGATTACAGAGGTGTTAAACCGCATAGATGTAAAGCCGGGCGATGTCGTTATGGTAAAAGCAGGAACAATCCATGCGATTGGTGCGGGCATTTTAATCTGTGAAATCCAGCAGAATTCCAACAGTACATACCGCATGTACGATTACGACAGAAGGGATAAGTTCGGCAATCCGAGAGAACTTCATGTTGCAAAGGCACTCGATGTTGTTGATACCAAAGCCTATGTCAAGGATGAAAACTGCGAAGTGATTCTGGAGAAAAATGATGCCTATACACTGGAACGTCTGGTACAGTGCAAGTATTTTGAATGTCTGAAATATGACATTTATTCAGAAGTCAAAATCGGCATGGATGAGACATCTTTCCTGTCTGTTTTATTTATTTCCGGTGAGGGAACCATTGAAACGGATGACGGGAATAAGACGATGCCGTACAAGGCAGGCGAAAGCTTCTTTATCAGCGCTGGCAAGCGTTCAGTTGTAATAAAGGGAACAGGAACCTGTATCGTTACGCATGTTTAAAATGAAAACTATAAAAGCAAAAGCACACAGGTGTTGAAAATGATGAAAAAAAAGAGCGTAAAAGCAGCATTTTATGCAGGGGCGGTAATACTTGCCTGTTTTTACCTGCTGGTATTGTGGTGGGGTAAAAATCCGGCCGTAGGACTGGAATACAGAATGTATTATCTGACCCATGAGCTTTCTGACTGGCCGGGCTATGGAAAACTGTCCTATGAACCGGGAACGACAGAATATTGTACGACACTCAAAGATAAAGACGGAAATGAGCGCAGTATCAATGTATGCCGCCGCAAGGGAAAAGGCTGGAAGGAAGACCAGTACGAGGGCAGTACAAACAGCGGAAAGGACGCATATCTTTACTACGTGCTAAACCGCACGGCAGAGAATGCCTCTTATCAGTGTGAAGTCACAAAGTTTGCAGGAAACGGAAGGGTCGAGGTTTACTGCAACGACAGAAAAATCGGAGAAATACAGGGTACAGGAACATTTACATTTGAAATCGGAAAACTTGAGGAAAAGGAATGTGACACGATTCATTTTGTGGCAGATAATGTGACATTCTGTCTGTGGAGCAGTGCCATTCTTTAAAATAAAGGAGTTATATGAAAGAGAAAGTGAACGTTTTGGCAAAGAAATTAAAGCCATACAGTATCCCGGGGGCGGTTACCCTGGCAGTTGTATTAATTACGCTGATTTTAAAAGGAATCTGGCCGTTTGGCGGAAACCGGATTGATTATTTTGACAATATGCAGCAGGTCGCGCCGCTGTATGCACATCTGTGGGATTTCATGCACGGAAAGGCATCGCTGTGGTTTGACTGGTATACGGGACTTGGAACGAATGTATCCATGAGTATTTCAGCCTTTTCAATGTTAAGTCCGTTTAATCTGCTGTTATATTTAGTCCCGAGAAATCTCATTTTAGAGAGCATTTCCATACTGACGGCAGTAAAAATGGTATTTATGTCCGTTGCAATGTATGCATTGCTCAATCACAAATTCCCGAAGCTGCTCTATCCGGTAAAGACAGCGTTTGCCGTGATGTATTCGCTGTGTGGATACGTCATTTTATACGGCTCCTGCTTTACACCGTGGATGGACATTGTTGCACTGTTTCCGCTGCTGATGCTGGCGCTGGACAGACTGCTGACAACGGGAAAGAAGCTGTTTTACATCTTTATGGTGGCATTAAGCTTTATCATTAATTACTATTTAAGCGCAATGGCGCTCATTTACGTATTTTTAGTCAGCGGTGTCTATATTTTACTGCTGTGTGAGCGCAAAGCATGGAAAAAGCACGCTTGGAATTTAGGAATCGGTACGGCGGCGGGCATGGGACTGTCCTGCTTTGTATTAATTCCGGTATTTATGCAGTTATCCGGTTCACAGAGAGGAAATGCGGGCGGCAGTATTGTATCGCAGTACCTTGGCTGGATTAAGGGTGCGATTGTCACAGACGGCTCAATGGCGGCATTCCAGCGTTATATGATGCTGTACGGATTAAGCTTCGTGCTTGCTGTGATTCTTATCGGGTTAAAGAAGTATAAAGAAGATAAAAAAATGTGCCGTGTCATGGCGTGCCTGCTTGGAATTGCCCTGCTTCCGATGTTTGTGGAAGGCATCAATTTAATGTGGCACTTCGGCTCTTACAACGGCTATACATTAAGAAACGGTTTCCTGATTGCATTTACACTGCTTTGCATGGGCGCGTATTATGCACAGAAAATGTTTTCGGATATGCCGCTTGAAAAGAAGTATATCAAACGTCAGATTGTGATTGCAGCGGTAATGTGTCTGGTATATGCAGCCGGTTATCTGCTGATTCCGCAGAATAACGAGATTCTTGCGACAATCTTTTTTGTGGCAGTCTTTATCACGATGTTTATCGTTTATTTAAGAAAGCTCAAAGAAGAAAAGGACGAATTTAACGTCAAATCCGTGCTTGCCGTGATTGCGGTGGAAGTTTTCTTAGGGGCATTTGCACTGATTGGTCCGCCGAAGTTTTATACCTATGAAGCGTACCAGGTCGGTGATTATGTGCAGTATGCCAATGAAGCCTATGAAGCACTTGATATTGAAGAATCGGCAACAGACCGTATTGTCAATCCGGACATCAGCCTGAATGCCAATTATCCACTGATACTGCGCCGTGGCGCACTGTCAAGCTTTACGGCGGCATTAGAGAGTGACACACAGACTTTTGCAAAAAACTGGGGATATTCAAAATATTTTCTGTGGCTGTTAGATTCCGGCGGAACCGTCTTTACGAATGCACTGTTTCATGTAACGGAGGCCGTCAATCAGAATGACTTGGACCCGGCGCTGTATACACTGGAAAAAAGTTATGCAGATTACGACATAGACAGTAAAGAAGCACCGCAGGAAGGATATAAATTATATTCTGCCAATTACCGGCTTCCGTTTGCAATGACCGTAGCATCATCCTTTGCATCAGAAGACTTGGGCGGCGACTGGGTTGACTTACATAATAAATTCTATACGGCACTTTCGGGAGATAAGGAACCGCTGGTAAAGGGTATGTCGTATTCCGTGAAAAAGAGTTATACAGTATTGGAATACAATACACAGACAAGCGGCAATGCGGCAGTCTATTTAAAGATTGTGGATATCAATAACCGCAACAGTGATGCCAATGCATCATGGCTGATTAGTTCCATGCATGTCTATGTCAATGACAAAGAAGTGCAGGTGCCGACACTGGGTGATGTGGAAAATACAGCGTACTTTACGGATTATAACAACAATCTGCTGTATCTGGGCTGTTTTGACAATGAGAGTATCGATATCCGTATTGAATACGATGATCCTTGGTATTTAAAAGTCAGCGAAGTCAGCTTTGCCCAGCTGGATATGGATAAGATGGAGAAGTTGTGCAGAGCGTATGAAAATACAAAATGCGATGTATCTTATACCAATGATTCACTGACTGTTAAGCTTGACGGTTCGGCAACGAAAAATTATGCGTTGATACCGGTGGTTTACAGCAAAAACTGGAAAGTCAGCGTCAACGGGCAGCAGGTGCAGGCAAAAGAAATCGCAGGACTTTTTACAGGGGTAAAGATTCACTCCGGTGAAAACACAATTACCATGGAATTTGAACCACAGGGCAGAAAAGAAGGACTGTTGATTACGCTTGCTACACTTTTAATACTGGTTGTATGCCTTGTCATTGACCACTTTAAGAAAATCAATGTTCCGGCATGGATTCAGTATTGTGCGGTATTTGTATGGCTTCAGCTGCTCAATGCAGTAGCCGTTGCAATGTTTTTAATACCGGTGATTGCTGCAGTTCCGGCGCTTCTGTACCAGATTATATTAAAAATTATGCAGATTTTATAATAAAATGGGGCGGCATCCAATCGTGATAGGCGTCCCATTTTTGATTTTGGGCAAGAACAAATATCCCTGATGGCAGATGGGAAACCGCCTGCGCGAAATTCTTATCACAGCTTTGCGGCAAAACCGCTTAGAAATGAGGTAAATATGGAAAGACTGGCTAAAATATATAGAGAAAACGAAAATTTCCGGCTGATTTTAAAACTGTTTTTTATACTGCTGATGTCCCGCCTGTTTATGCTGGTGCTGATGGTGATTTATAACGTGTATATGGGAACGGACCGTTCCATTGCATTTTTAATGAACCAGTGGGATGCCAAGCGGTACCAGTTTATGATTGATAACGGATATACATTTCCGCTGGATACGGACCCACAGGCAAACTGGGCATTTTTCCCGATGTATGTGATGGCCTGCCGGTTTGTGAAAATGCTGACCTTCGGTGTAATGGACACGTACTGGGTCGGTATGACGGTATCAACGGTATGTATTTTTATCGCTGCATTTACAGCAGTTAAATATATGAGTCTGGTGCGTGGCGGCAGGAGTGAAGACTATCTTTTGATTCCGCTGCTGATGTTTGCAGGCCCCTATTCTTTTTACTTTGGTTCTGTGTATACAGAAGCGATGTTTGTGCTGTTTATTGCGCTGTTTTTCTATGCGGCAGCTAAAAAGAAGTACTTGTGGGCAGGGCTTGCCGCTGCATTTGCAAGTGCGACAAGAATTGTAGGCTGCCTGCTTGTATTTGCGCTGATTGTGGAAATGTATCTGGATTTGACACAAGACGGTGGAAAACTCATTACATGGGCAAAAATCAAAAGCTTCATCGTGCAGATGTTAAAAATGCCGGAACGCATTTTTGCGGTTATGTTGTGTCCTTTTGGTGCATTCTGCTATATGACTTTTCTGCGCTTTTTCTGCGGTGATGTATGGGCTTATAAAAACGTGCAGATTGCATGGCGTGAAGATACGTATTTTCCGGTTGTGGGCGTTTTATGGAAAGCGTGCACCGGACAGATTGAGCCACGTTATACGTATATGGGTTGGTTCTGCATCGGTATTTTTATTGTGTATGGATATATGCTTTATCGCAGATACTATTCCATGGCGGTCTTTGGAATCATTTCGCTGTTAGTGCCGCTGACATCGCACGTAATGAGTACCTGCCGGTTTACGGTGGGAAGCTTTGTCGTATATATGGGTGTTTATGAGATTTTAAAGAGTGTGCATCCAAAAATACGGACAGCTATTTTGATATTTTTTGCATTTGCGCAGATATGGCTGCTGTTTATGTGGTATAATTCAGACTGTTGGTTAATGTAAATGTATATTGTATACATGGGAAAGAGGGATATTTGTGAAACTAAAAAAGAAAATTGTTGTCTGCTTTTCAGTCACAGTTTTTGCGGTATTGCTGGTTGCATCAGAAATACTGGTACATGGACAGACTGTGCAGACGACCCCAAAACGTTTACAAAAGATATCCAGTAATATCTGGGACATTGTGGAAAATGATAATGAAATTGCAGGCGGTTCGTCAATGCAGACGGAGAATCAGAAACCACATGAAACCAGAAAAAGAACCATCACAGCGGAAACTGTACCGTATGATGGTGTAAAGAGAAGCATTTCCTGCTGGGGCGACAGTATGATGTACGGCTGTGCGACAACGCCGGGATTTATTACGCTGGACGGTATTACAACAAATATCAGCTATGCCACGACACCGGATATGCTTTCACAGTTTACGGGGCTGACAACGTATAACCTTGGTGTCAACGGAGAAACGTCAAAAGAAATTGCAACCCGTGCAGGCGGTCTTACCATGGTGGTTGACCGTGATATTGTCATTGACGGGACAGGCATTGCTGAATTTAAGCTGCAGTCCTTATATGACGGGGATAATGTCTATATGGAAGATTACAGCGGTTATAATTTTCAGTCAGACCAGACCAATATCTGTGTGATTAACGGCGAAAAATATTATGTAACCAATTCTTATGACGGTGAAAGCCAGATTTTATACGGCACAGATGTGAATATTAAAGAAGGTACACCGGTTTATACGCTGGCGGCGGTGGAGCGTAAAGATGACATTCTTGTGCTGGAAATCGGCAGTAACGCAGGCTGGTATAATGACTATGATGAATTAATTGCGCAGTATGATTCCATTTTGGAAGGTACAGGCTGTAAATATTATATTATTGTCGGTGATACCGATGACCCGGAACTGTCCGTGGATATGAATAAAATTTATATCGGCATGGGCGAAACACCGTGGGAGCAGGCATTATCCAAGGCATACGGGGATCATTTTATCAACATGCGGCTCTATATGATTCAGAATGGATTA
>OGGK01001347.1_pt1 | contig 16680 bp, 20 predicted proteins | sample 1571171 | NCBI WGS metagenome assembly OGGK01 (sample SAMEA2581958, study PRJEB24529) | metagenome | biome: Human gut stool | place: China | collected 2011 | reverse complement strand
CACCCCACTTGTTAGATAGTATATCATACTGTCTAACAAATGGGGTGCAGTTCATGAATGGCCGCCGGTTTTATACTTCTTTTGCCTTTTCGTGCGTGTTGCGAGGGACGCATCATGATATCCTGCTGTACAAGGATGCGTGATTTTATTGACCGAATAAAAATTCGCGCAGAAGCATTACTGCCAGGATAATTGGAGCTGCCGGTGGTTATCGGCACAGTCTCTCAAATAGAGGTTGATCAGGGTCTGATAGGGGATGCCTTTTGCGTCGGCCAGAGACTTGAAGTAGTCGATGGTGCTGCCGTCGATGTTGATGGTGATCTGCTTTTTCAGCCGGTTCGCGTATGGATTTTTTCGTGGATTCAGTTCGCTGATGTTATATTCATCTCTCATACTATCACCTCAAATTCCATCAAGATAAATGCGTTGCTCGGTTTTGGTTGCCTGCCTTGCCGAGATAATACGGATGCAGTTTTCGTTGTCACGGTAGCAATGGCTCACAATGCAAATTTTCTGCGATTTGATCGATCCGATAATGAGGAAGCGATCTTCTTCAATGGAATGATCCGGATCGTCAAATAGAATGGCAAACTCGTCGTAAAAGACCTCCTTTGCTGCCTCGAAAGATAAGCCGTGCTTCTTTTTGTTGATCTCATTCTTGTTGGGGTCCCATTCAAATCTTAGTGTGTCCATAATTATATTATACATACAAAATAATTATTGTCAAGGCAACTAAACGGAGATACAAAACCTGCGCGATTGGTTGTATAGGCAGCGGCGATACTGAAGTTTTCTCGCTGGCACGGCGAATACTCGATGAGCGCATTGCTCGGTGGCGACAACGGACAGCCGACAGGAAAGGCGGTTCGTTGTCGCACCGAGCAGGGGAGGCGTCCGCAGACGCCTGGGGTTTACCCCGCCCGGTGCTGCTGCGCCGGGGAACTCCGGGCATCTTGGATGCCTAATAACGGTTTACCCGTTTGCGCGAATGCGTGAACGGGTAAACCGTTATATCAGTATATACTCAGTTTATGTTGACTTTATCAGCATAGTATGGTAAGATGGGCTTGAATAGAAAAGGACGGTAAATTAGGACTGGCTGGGAGGGAAAACAAATGACAATTAAGGACTATATGCGAAAGGTTGAATCAGAAAAAATGACGCTGAAAGATTCGGCTGGAGCCAGTTTCACCGATGCGATGATGGAAACAACTGAAATCTGGAGTAACGATGCTTGCGTGGGCTATTTTCTACGGGCGGCACAGATCGTTGGCCTGGATCAGGCAGACACTAGAAAGGTCGTGGAGGCGTTCAATACGGCTTTTGATGGAACTTCCGTTGATGAGGCAGCGGATATTTACTGCAAATACTGAGTGACTGGAAAGGCTCAGTGAATTTTACAGAAAACTCGTCTGGGCGAGTATAAATAGTAATTAGGCCTAGAGCGTCCCGGCAGCTGCCGGGGGTTTAGCAGTTTTTATTTTTGAGCCGCTAAAAAGGTATGATGCACCTTTGTGATGTGTGGGCTTGCCGTAGTAACCTTTGTGAATTGGAAAGCACATCATGGACCCTGCTGCGAGTAATCTTTGTGAAAGCACAGGTAAGCAGAACGCATCTGTTCACCATCCACCTACTGAATGTTGCCAGTGTACTGTAGAAAGCACTGGAGAGCTGATCCCTCGGAAAAGGATTCGACAGAACCTCAACTGCCGTAGACGCTAATAAATAGGCTGCACACATAAGCAAGAAAAAAGTGTAGAAGAGAAATCTTCAAAACAGTCACACATAAGACTTAAAAAAGTGTACTTTGCTGATCGTCGAGGTTTCTTCGGAAACTGACGTGAAGCGGCTTAGCTTGAACGACGATATAATGTGAATAATTGATATAATGGAAATAAAGTATATACGATATATAACTTGCATAAGTTATATATCGTGGTGAAAAGGGGGCTACCATTTGGGGCGAAAAAACAAATCATACTCGAAGGATCTGCACCAGCAGGCGTATGAAAAATTGACATCTATGCTGGCGCTGGGCGAAAGCAAGCGCGAGGCAGTTTTGAATGGGACAGCCGACGATAAAATCTTCTCGGTCAACACATATAAGACCTACTGGAAGCACATAAAGTACTTTTTGAAGTATGTCAAGGAAAAATACCCGGAATGTACGACGCTGAAGAAAGCAAAAAGGTATGTCAACGAGTGGCTGCAGGTACGAGTTGAACAGGATCTATCTGCTTGGACGATTCAGGCCGAGGCGAAAGCCTTGGGGAAGTTGTATGGCATAAAGCCAGACGATGAAGACTACTTCAAGCCGCCGAAGCGGAACCGGTCAGAAATCAAACGGAGCCGGGGAGACGCCAAGCGGGATCGGCACTTCTCGGAAGCTAACAACGATGAGCTGATAAAATTCTGCCGGGGAACCGGACTGCGGCGCAGTGAGCTGGCAGATCTGAAGGGAACGGACCTGGTGACACGGGAACAGATCGAAGCGCAGATCACGACACTTGAGAAAATTCCAGAGCAGCAGCGAACGCCGGGCGACACGAAGCGGCTTCAGATGCTGCAGGACACGCGAATGTTTGACGGTGAGTATTTCATCCATGTGCGGAACGGAAAAGGCGGCAGGGAGCGTGTAAGCCCCATTATAGGGAAGAATCAAACGCAGATCATTGACCGGATGAAGAACACGCCGCCCGATGAAAAGGTTTGGCAGTTCATTCACCAATGCGCGGACATTCACAGTTACCGCTCGGATTATGCAGTTGCCATCTACAAAGCTCATGCGAGAAAGATCAGCGAAATTCCATTTGACCGGGTGAATAAGGGGACCGGAAAAAGATATCAGAGCGACGTCTACACTTGCCGCAAGGATGAAGCGGGCAAGAAGCTGGACAAGGCTGCTATGCTGGTCTGCAGCAAGGCGCTGGGGCATAACAGAATTAGCGTGGTCGCGGACAACTATATCCGTGGCCTTTGATGGGAGGCGAGTGAGATATCGAGTATGTAAAAAAACAGTGGACGGGTGGGTATAAACCCGTGGACAGCCTGGACGACCAGGAGTGTTCCCATGTGATTCAAACAAAGCAGGAATATGAGACACTTCTTGATCAGCGCAATAGAGCCAAGCGCGAAAAAGAGGAAACAGAAAGAGCCGCTGCGCGGGAGATATCCAGAGTAAAACAGGAGGCGGCACACGAGGCCGACAGAGCCGCACAGAGGGTGCAAGCGCAGATAGACGACCTTCTACAGCAGGTGGAGCGGAAAACGGCTGAAATCGCCGACCAGCGCGCCCTCAATGCGAACCTTCTCAGGATTTCGCGGGAAAGAGCAAATGCGGATAGAGGGCTGCGGCCGAAAAAGATACATACAGGGTATGTTGTCGTGATGTCCTCCGAAAAAGAAATACGGTATAAAACCGGCAGGAATAAGCTGCTGACGGCAAAGGTATGGGAGACGGTACTTCAGAGTCCTTACTCGGTCGATTTTACAGAGAGCCAGGCAAGGCAGCTGATCGAGGAAGATCTTCTGGCCAGAAAAAATGGCTTGCTTGCCGACGTGGGTATTACGATGATTTGCAGCGGGAGCAGCTATGAGAATTTAATCGAAACGGAAAACTGGAAAGAAATCAAAGCAGCGCACAATACGCTATTCTCACGGCAGCTTCGGGCAAACTATAGAGTTGGCTATTGGGAATATATCATTCAGCACACAAAACCAATTGGAATCGTCCCCGCAGATATGCGGGCTGGAACGAAAAATGGATAGTAAAATAGCCTGTCCGGGTGGCTTGAAAGTGCGGACCGGACAGGCTATAATAACAGTTGAAAATAGGGAATAAACCTATTGATAATCTAAGCCCCCGTATAGGAGTTCTAGGGCTAGGGCAGAGCTGGGATTTTTATTGCGAAAATATAAAAATTTCTCTTTTTCGGAAGCAAGCAGGGGGCTGCAATTTGTAGCGATTTGTTGGGTGCTAGATCGGGGGGCGCAGCCCATCCGACAGCGCGGTAGGTTTTGTCCACGGTCTTTTCCAAGGTCGTCCATCAGGATTCTCCACGCCTTTATGGTGTGGGGAATCCTGTGGGCGTACCGGCAGGCGTAAGCCTGTGGGAAAGGCGGTGGGCAAAACCGGATGGTTTGGTGTCCCCGCCGCAGCGGATTTTTCTTTTTGCTTCTTTTTCTTTTGCTAGGAGGATTCTGTATGACACAGAATTATACTGAAGGCTATGAGTATTTGAGTTCTCAGTTTCCAGAGGTCAGCGGGTGTGATTTTTACCGGGAAATGTTCCCGAATAACGAGCGATCTGACGAGCAGCATATGGATTATTCTCACCCCAACGCAATTTATCTGTATCGGGAGCAAACGTCCGATGGTTTTAAGCGAATGCGTCGAAGAATCATGTTCTCCGATCAGTGGGAAAATGATTACATGGAATTTATCGAACAAAATCCGCTGACGTTGTGCAGCGGGCTGTCTTATCGTGGAAGATCCAATAAGCTGGAGCACGCGCAGCGGATGAACGCGATGATCTTCGATTTGGATGGTGTTGGCCTGAAGGAGCTGCGGAATCTATTTTTACGTTTTGGCGGTGATCCGACGCGGATCCGTCGCTTGCCGATGCCAACGTACATTGTGCTGTCCGGAACCGGCCTGCACGTTTGCTATTTTTTCCGAGAGCCAATAGATCTATACCCGAATATTAAAATCCAGCTGAAGAGCCTAAAGTATGATCTTACATTCCGGATGTGGGAGTATGGTGCGACGTCGCAAAATAAAGAGATTCAGTATCAGTCAATCAACCAGAGCTTCCGCATGGTCGGCAGCATCAATGAAAAGCATGGCAATCAGATTGTGGCGTTCCGGACCGGCGAGCCGGTGACGCTGGAGTACTTGAATGCTTACGCAAAACCGGAAAATCGTGTAGACGTCAATAGACCATTTCGACCTTCCAAGATAACGAGAGCTGAAGCCAGAGAAGCGTACCCGGAGTGGTATGAACGTGTTATCGTCCGAGGTGAAAAGCATCCAAAGAAGTGGGATATTGCAGGAAAGGTTCATGGGGATGATCCCCATGCGCTTTATCACTGGTGGATGCGGCAGATCTTATCCATTCGAGGCGGGCATCGCTACTTTTTCCTGATGTGCATGGCGATCTATGCCTACAAATGCGACGTTTCAAAGGCGCAGCTTCGGAAGGATATGCAGACAGCGTTTGAAGATCTTCAGATGGTGCAGCACGAAAATGCGCTGACTGAGGATGATATCAAGAGCGCACTGGAGGCATATGACCGAGAATATTACAACTTTACGATTTCCGATATAGAGGCTTTGACGGACGTTCATATAGAGCGGAATAGAAGAAACGGGTTGACGCAGGAAAAGCATCTCTATTTGGCGCGAAGGCGTAAGGAAGATATGAAGGCGATTGGAATCCCAATGAAGGCTGCGGAAGGTCGGCCGTGCGGAAGCGGAACGGCGCAGGAAAAAGTCCTGGCGTGGCGCGAACAGCATCCGGACGGGCGAAAAGCTGATTGCCATAAAGAAACAGGGCTGGACCCGAAGACGATTCGAAAGTGGTGGGAAACAAAATAACGTATATACTTTGTGTAAAGTATATACGTTATATAAGATATTTACGATATATAGATTTATGGCAAGGTTGCTTGGTGATTGTTTTAGCAAAGGACGCTACTTTTTCGGTGTATCTGTGTCACCTGAGATGAAGCGGGAATCCGTTTTGCGGATGAGCCGATAGAAATTTTTTTGTTGTGCTGCCGTTAATTCCGGACAGTCTACATCTGCGGTCGATGGAGAGGCTGCGAGAGCCGTTAGCATTTCTATTTGTGGCGTTGTTAGCGGTGCAGCCAAGTCAATTTCTTTGCGTGTAATCATAAATGCAGATTCCCTCCTATTACATCCTCATGGAGCGCAATCCTTCTTCTTTGCACGGAAATAGTATAACAAGTACTAAGCCAAAAAGAAATAGCGGATTTATGTGATATAAAGTATATATATTATTTAATTTATATACTTTATATCAATTATTGATTGCTTTTGCGGGGCATATTTGCCCAAAAAATGGAGATGAGACTGTGCAGCGTCTTCATAATAAGTGGCACAATGAAAAGTACAAGAAACAATGCAAGGAGTGAGACAATATGATTGACGAAACTGTAATTGACACGCGGAAGAAAGATAAGAACGTGGTAATCATCAGCGAGGAATGGTACGGTGAAATGGAGAAGGCTGAAAGAAACTCCGTGTATCTGCGGAAGCTGGATCGCGGTCTTACTCAGGTTCGTGCCAGGCATGGTGTCGTGAAGTCTATGACCGAGTTGGAGGCAATGGAACAGACGTATTGACAATGTAAATAAAATAGAATACAATAAAAATGTTAAGAACAGAAAGGAGCTGCGATAATGGCAAGCACAAACATCAATATCCGGATGGACAGCGACTTAAAAATGCAGTTTGAGGCATTTTGCGCAGATATGGGAATGACGATGACGGCCGCAATTAATATTTTTGCGAAGAAGGCGGTGCGTGAATATCGCATTCCTTTTGAGATTGGCGGCGAAGTGCCGAATGCTGTAACAAGGAAAGCAATCGAGGATGCAGAGAATGGGATTGGTATGAGCAGATCTTTTTCCTCCGTAAAAGACCTGATGGAGGATCTGAATGCTGACAATTAGGTATCAGACGGCCTTCAAGAAGGACTACAAGCGGATTGTTCGGAGAGGTTATGATGTGCGGCTGTTGGAGGAAGTAATCACTATTTTGGCTGAACAGAGGCCGCTGCCAGAAATCTATCGGGATCATAACCTGTCCGGAGACTATATCGGATGCCGAGAGTGCCATATAACCCCAGACTGGCTCCTGATTTATGAGATCAAGAATGATGAGCTTGTTCTATGCTTAACCAGAACAGGAACGCATAGTGATCTGTTTTGAAGAAATAAAGGAAAATGATATATAATTTATATACTATATATATGGTATATAATATAATGCGGGAATACAGCCAATCGACAGGATCCTCCGTTGACAAAATCAGCGGAAGCTGCTAAACTACAGTTGACCGAGCAAAGGCGGTTAAGAAAACTACACAAGGCGTAGCGAAGCCCTCCAGAAGCTGCAACTTCTGGAGGGCTTCTTGTCCGTTATCGGTGGACCAGACCGTTGGGCCGGGTGCTGCGGAGTCAACTATCTCCATCCAGCCACTTGCAGATGTAGTATGAAACTACTCCTGCCAGTACGGAGATAGCAAAGGCGGTTAAGTACGACAAGGTGTTCACCTCCTTCCGCTGGAAGGAGGCGCAGCGAGAGAATTATATCAAAAAAGGGAAGAAATTAAAAGCACTACATGGAAATATAGAAAAAGCAACTGCGCGTTGCCTGCGTGTAAAGTTCATGTGGTTTACACTTGAGCAGAATTATAGTTAAAATCAAGTGGAAAAGGGAGATGTCTGTAATGCTTGTTGTGACGCAAAGGACTAATGAATGATAGAGAGGAGCGAATAGGGAAATGCGAATTAAAAGTGTTGTTGCATTGATGTGCATTGGGCTAATTCTGATTATGTGTGGATGCAGAGAAACGAGAGAAAAATTAAGCGGCGAGGAGTATTTCTACAAAGATGAAGTGGGGGGGGATCGGGAACCTGAAATGGAAGCGGAAGAGAAAATTAAACAAGAATATGTGAGAGAAGAGAAAGAAATCTCAGAAAACAAGACAGTTTTATATATTTATGACGGCTTGAATGGGAATAAGACATTTGAAATTGATGAGGATGAGACCGCGACAAAACTCAGAAAGATGTTTGGAAAAGAAGCTTTGACAGAGTCAAGCCAAGGGTGGAGAGGAACGGCGAAGTATTATATAGACTTCGGGGACGGGTATGCGATTGGAGTCTATAAAAATGAGCCGTATTGTTATATTGGAACGGGGGTGTATGAACAAGATGGATATTTGATGCTTAGCGGAGATCCGGGCATATCCAAAGGGTTCGATATTCAGGAAGATGCACATGAGTATTTGCTAGATGTTGTAGATGGGCTTCTAAAAGAGAATCGATAAAACATGAAGGGAGAATGCGTGTGAAAAAGTACAGAAGAGCAATTGCGCTATTTCTCGCAAGTGGGTTGATGGTTTTAATTCCAAGTGGGATGGGCGTTTCTGCAAGTGGAAATACTGTAGAAGCCAAGATGAGTGAAAATATTGCGCAGGTTCTCAGTATGACCGGGATCGAAAGAGAAGAATATAGTGATCAGCAGGTGATAGACGTTGATGGCCAGAGGGTCAGGCAATTAGTGTTTGACGACAATTTGAAGGTCGACATGGATGGTGCAAATGTAAAAGCAATTTCCCATTTTACAGCATGTACGAATGATGCAATTGTCGTTTATGGAGAAGACGACATTTCGGAGACGGTAAATAATATTGTTGAAATTTCTGATATGGACGAGAATTATGACCTTGTCGGATCTGAAGAATTTGACGATGACTATTGGCGTCTTACCTGGGTGAAGAGTTATGGATCAATTCAAAATCCGTATGAAAGTGTAAATGCCGTCGTGAATAGACGAACGCGGGAACTTACAACATATAGGAGATTTGATGAGGTTCCAAATACGATCACACCGGGCATAACACAATCCGAGGCATTTGAGCGACTTACACAGCTGGACACGGTTGAATGGTTGAACTTGTCAAATGCTGAGTGCGAACTGACATTTACAAAAAGGAATTATTTACGCGATGAAAATTCCACGACAAGGCATTATGGCGAAGTGCGGATGGCGTATCACTTTACGATTGGAAATTATTCCGTTTATATTGATGCGGTAACGGGGGAAGATATCGCCTATTCAGAAAAGAGAATGGTGGCACGGGCATTTTCAGCAGATGGAGAGGGAGCTTTTCCAAATCCACAAAAACAGACAGCAGATGCAACGACATGCTTTAATGAGCTAGGATATACAACCTATGAACCGTGCATTAGCGCACAGTATTATTTAAGACAAAGCCTAGATGCCTTTATAGATGATGATAATGCTTACGGTTTATATCTTGCATGCCATGGTGACGAGGATCAAACTGTGCTCAGTGGACTCGGATGGACAATGGGACGCGATGATATTCATGGAAATTGGAGATTCGTTTTTTTGGATGCATGTTACTCCGCGGCAGGGACTGGATGGTCAAATCAATTCAACATTTATAGCTATTCGCAAAGTCGCGCGTTTTTAGGATGGAGTGACACAGTTGAGGGCGGGAACTCCACAGATTTTTCGTCTGCGTTTTTCCCGGAAGTAATTGCGGGAAATCACTCTAACAATATCAGAGATGCTGCGGTATGGGCGGCAGATCAGGTTCCAGGTCATCATACAGCGCCGATTAAGTTTATTGGAGATCGGACATATAGAGGGTTCGTATAGGGCTAAAAGAAGTACATAAAAGAGCCGCGCCATCAGAAACAATCTGGTGGTGCGGCCATTTTATGTATTGACGATTATATAAAATATATATTATAAATAACGTATATAAATAAAATAAAAAGGAGATGCTGCAATGAAAGTAATCGCAATAGCAAATCAAAAGGGCGGTGTGGCGAAGACAACCACGACGCACAATTTGGGCGCTGCGCTGGCTGCTGCAGGCAAGAACGTGCTGCTGATCGATCTGGACAGTCAGGCCAGCTTGACGATCAGCGTCGGCATGGAGCCGCTGGAGGTTCCGAAGACGATTGTAGACGTTTTGAAGAAAGACGGCGCGCCGATCCGCGAGTGCGTACAGAAAATCAATGACCGGCTGCACATTGTGACGTCGATTATCGATCTGGCTCCGATGGAGATGGAGATGCTTTCGCGGGCGAGCCGGGAAAAGATCCTCGACCGGGCGCTGAAGCCGATCAAGGACAGCTATGATTATATTCTGATCGATTGCCCGCCGCAGCTCTCGATTCTCACAATCAATGCGCTTTCCTGCGCGGACGGCGTTCTGATCCCTGTCAAGACGGACTACCTGGCATACCGTGGCTTGACGCAGCTGCAGGACAGCATTCGGGAGATCCAAGAGCTGATTAACCCGGAGCTGAGGGTGCTGGGTGTGATTGCGACACTCTACGATGCGCGGGTGTCGGACGATAAAGATATTCTTGCACTGCTGAAGGAAGAATATAATCTCGTCGGCGTCGTGAAGCGGCTGGCAGTGGCGAAGAAGGGAATTTACGATGGATTGGCAGTTGTGGAGCAGGCACCGAGCAGCGAAATTGCGAAAGAATACACGGCAATTGCGAAGATGATTATAAACGGAAATTTCGACCGGGAGGATATTGAAAATGGGTAATTTGAAAGAGCGTGAGAACCGGCGCAGAGCGTCCGTTGTTGGCAGCATCATTGAGCAGCAGCCGGCAGAGGAAATAACACAGCATAGTGCCGGCCGCGGTCGGCCGAAGGAGGGCCGGGAGCTGCGGAAGCGGGTGAGTTTGTCTGTGCTGCCGAGCCTGTATGAAGATATCCAGAAAATTGCCTATGTCGAAAGGCGCAGCGTCAGCGAACTGCTTAGCGATCTGATGCTACAGTATCGAGATCAGCAGAAAGCGGTGCTTTCGGAGTATGAAAAGGTCAGAAAATGAAAGAGGCAACTCTGAGTTGCCTAGATGTAAACCACTTGTGGTTTACACCTAGGCAACTCTGAGTTGCCTAGATGTAAACCACTTGTGGTTTACATCTAATGGGATCTGAATGTAGAATCAGGAGTATAAAGCGCATGACTCTTAGAGAAAAACTAATCGTATTAAGGGATAAAGCTGGAATAACGCAAATGACGCTGGCTCATCAGCTCGGCGTGTCCAGGCAGGCGGTTACCAGATGGGAGAGCGGAGACACAGCACCGTCCATGGACAAGCTGAAAGCACTGGCAAGGATCTACAATGTATCGTTAGACTGGCTGTGCAGCGATGCGGCTGATGACAAATCATTTGAAGTAATGGTGTCGGCAGATGACAGCGGAGCAAACAATGCTATTACGAGCGCGGAAGACAAGAAAAAGCGAAAAATTCGATATATTGCAATTGCCTTGGCGGTTGGCGTAATAACTTTTGCTTGCATATGGTTTGCAATGAGACCAGAGAACGATGAGAGGCCGGGCAAACAAATTGAAGACATGAAAAACGAAAATGTTGATATGCCAGATCAAGGCATAAATGGATTCGATTTTGAATGGAAGGATTGAGTGGAAATAAAATGAAAAAGATGTTGTGTTCGTTGCTGACAGTAGTTTTGCTTGTTAGCTGCTTTGCTGGAACGGTTAATGCAGCAGCACGTGCATCGGGGAAATTTGATGTAACGGTTAAGGCGGGAGAGTTAAAGCCTGCAAAGACTGGTTTCCCGATGGCTGCAGGAGAGACGGTTACGATTAATGCGGCATATTCCCCAAGTTCAGCAGATGTCGATTTTGGCCTGGTAGATAAGAACGGGAGGTTCTATTATGCGGAGGGGAAGAATGGTACTTTTAACGAGAAAATTGAAATTGCAGTAAGTGGGACATATACATTTGCGATAAGAAACAATTCGGACGTGGATATAGAAGTTACTGGATATGTAAATTATTAATAGGGACAGACGCAATGAGACCCGCAGGGAGAGGTTTTGCCATTACTGAGTAATTTTGCAAGGAGCGACTAAAAAGGCTGTTTGCAGCACCAATATGATCTTTATAAAAGCGGCCGCTTTATGAGGATAGACAGTCGAAAACAGTTCTTATGAGAATATGACACGAAAGGAGAAGCAAAATGAAAAAGAAAACTCGTATTATCGCCCTGCTTTTAGTGTGTGTGCTGATTGCCTGCACGAGTGCCAGCTTCGTTTCTGCTGCCGAACTGCAGTATTATAACTACGGAACGGTGTCTGTCGAGGGTGCGAATTTGCGAGCAAGACCTGAATTAGACAAGAACAATGTTCTTGGGACGCTTTTGAAGGGAGATCGTGTCCGAATCCTCCAGGGAGTTACCGGAGATGGAATTGACTGGTACTATGTGCGTGTAGCTACGGGGGCAAATGCAAATAAAACGGGCTATGTTTCTACCGGCTGCGTCACGCTGGATCCTGTTTCTACTGGCTACGCCACGCTGGATTAAGCCGCCGCTAGATATACAAGGCCGACTGCAACAGGGCGCACGGTTTTTCCGTGCGCCCAAATAGACTATATGGGTGACACATATGAAAAAAACAGTATTCCCTTTCTTCCTTCTGCTCCTACTTTTCCTGACCGCCTGCAACGCACGAAGCGCGGAATCGGACGCGCAGCAACCGACTCAGCCCCAAGTGGAAAGCGTTGCTTCGCAGGTTGATGTTTCCGGACTCCCGGAGGGACAGTGCTACCGACAAACGCCCTACTTAAATCCAATCGGCATTTCGTATCCGGAAGGGCAATGCGTCTGGAATGGCAAGGTCTATTCCTTTTCCAATGCACCGGCGAAGCTGGGCGTTACGGACGCGAACGGAAACAGCGAAGTCTTGGAGCTGCCGGACGTAGAATATATTTACAGCGTGTGCGAAACCGGCGATACGCTTGCGCTGCTGGCGGGAGCCAATCCGTTGTTCTTTGCCGGGACGGATGATGAACAATCCGCGCAGGCATCCAGCGATGGCGGTCATGCAATCTACATCTACGACGAAACCAGGCATTTGACCGGTAGTATCTCGCTGGCAGAGCGCGGCGCAGATGCGCCGTATGAGCTGGATAGCAACGGAACGGATTATTTTATGCTGTTCAGTGATGCGGTTGTTCGGGTTGGCTCTGACGGCACGCAGCTTGCAAAGAGCGGCGACATGGGCGGGCGGCTCTTGCAGCTCGTCTGCGCAGACAATGCTGTCTATGTGTGCGTGGAAGGAGGCAGAATCTATCAGACGGAGAAAGTCGTCCGTCTGAACGCGCAGACGCTGGAACCGGAAGCCGAGCTTTCCTGTGCCGGTTTGGACATTCAGGGCATGGGAACGGCGGCAGACGGCACGCTGCTTCTAATCAGCGGCGAGTATCTGCTGCGCCCGGATTTTGCCGCCGGGACGATGACCGCGATTCTGCACTGGGCAGACAACGCGAACACATCCGTCAACAATTACCGCTCCGTTCTGGAAACGGAGACCGGCTTTTTTGCATGGAACAGCGATGTGGAAGCCGCGTGCTTCTATGAGAAGCTGCCGGATGGAGAAACGCTTGAAGACCCGACGGTCATCACGCTCTTCGCTGGCGCCGGTTCGTATGACATCGAGATCGCGGCGGCGAATTTCCAGAAACTGTATCCGCAGTACCGCATCGACATCACCGCTTCGGAATCCGACGAGCAGACCGAGCTGACCCTGACGGAGCTTGGCGCGGGCAAAGGCTATGATCTGTACCTACTCTATGATTCCCAGTGGACACAGCTGGACGATGCGGTGTTCTTTGAGGACCTGACCCGGTGGATGGAGGCGGACAATTCGAAACCGCTGGAGAGAATCCGTCCCAGCGTTTTGCGGCAGATGCAGAAAAACGGCGGTATTTACCGTCTGCCGCTTACCTACACCATTCTGACCTACGCCGCCGACCCCGAGCAGCTTTCCGACAATAAGCCGGAGACGGTGTTGCGGGCGAGCGAGCAGGGCGGCGAGGAATTCTACCCGTTTGCGTTCAATCTGGATTATTCCCCGCAGATGGCTGAGCGCTGCGCGATCGATTATGTGGACGCGGCGCAGGGAACGTGCAATTTCGAGTGTGATTCGTTCTACGCGCAGCTTGCGCTTCTGCGGCGGCAGAAGGCGGCGCTGGACACGCTGCCGAAAAACCTTGATGTTGCGGATATCCGCGACGGTCTTCTGTATTACTACGTCATTTTATCCGCGGACAGCATCGTCTATCAGCCGGGACGCTATGTGTACCCTGAGCTGAAGCAATATGTGTATTATGCGTACCCCAGTGACTATGATAGCGGTTGCCAGCTCGATTTTAACAGTCTGCTTTCCATCAACACCAAAAGCGAACAGAAGGCTGGTGCATGGGCATTTTTGAGCTATTTACTATCGGAGTCCTATCAGCAAAGCATGAATTATCTTCCGGTCAGTGATACGGTGCTACAGGAGCAGTTTGCACAGCTTCTGGCGCAGGAAAAGATCACTCAGGAAGACATTGATACGTTTTATGCACTAGTTGATCATGCACAGAAACCGGACTATCCGACCGAGCCCATCGAGAAAACCATTCAAGAAGAAATGGCAGCGTACATTGATGGAGCAATCGACGAAAAGACAACGGCCGAACGGATCCAGTCTCGCGTGTCATTGTATCTCATGGAGCAGAAAGTGGAGTGAACGCTTCACAGAGATTAAAGACGAGATCTGCCAAATTTCATAAAAAACCGGCGACCATTTTGAATGAAGTGACCCCAAAAAGTTAGACAATATTCTGAAGCAAAAATTGTTCAAGCAGCCGAAAGGGCTTGCTGCCTGTGAATTGCAGGCGGCAAGCCCTTTAGCTTTGCCTTGATCCTGCGGTTGTTGTAGTAATCTAGATATTCGATCAGTTCCAGTTTGAAGTGTTCCATGGAGCGGAACTCCTGCAAATACAGCAGCTCACTTTTGAGCAGCCCGAAGAAATTTTCTATCACAGCATTGTCCAGACAGTTTCCCTTGCGGCTCATGCTCTGTCGGATCCCCTTCTCGCGAAGCATCCGCTGGTACTGCTTGTGTTGATATTGCCAACCCTGATCAGAGTGGAGAATCAGGCGTGTTCCGGCCGGGATCTTTGCAAACGCCTCGTCCAGCATGGTGGTTACCATGCTGAGTACAGGACGATCCGATATGGTGTAACTGACCAGATCGCTGCTGTGCAGATCAAGGATGGGAGAGAGATAGAGCTTCTCTCCAAACAAACTGAACTCTGTCACATCGGTGACCCACTTCTGGTTCGGCTTTTCGGCGCGGAAGTCCCGGTTTAACAGATTTGGCGCAATTTTGCCAACTTCACCCTTGTAAGAACGATACTTCTTCATCCTGACACGGCAAACTAAGCCCAACTTCTGCATAAGACGCTGAACAGTTTTATGATTTAAATAAATATTCCTATTTCGAAGTTCTGCAGTAATACGTCGATAACCGTATCTTCCTTTATTCTCATGGAAAATAGCAGTGATTTCTTCTTTCACAGAATGATATTTATCTGCTTTCTTCAGTTGTTTTAGATGATAGTAAAAGGTTGCACGAGGCAGTTGAGCGACATCCAGCAGGATTGCCAGTGAAAATTCTTGCCTTAGTTTCTAAATCACCTGTGTTTTCTGTGATGCTGTCGCTCGTTTTCCAAAACCAAGGCTTGCAAGTTTTTTAGGTATGCGTTTTCTGCGCGCAATCGCTGCACCCCTGCGATCAAATCCTCCTCTACCTCTTTTTGTAGTTTCATTGGCCGTCCGGTGCTTTTGCGTCCACGACGCTCGATAGCCAGCCCCTCTGAACCTTCTTCGAGATAAATTCGCTCCCAACGTTGAATGATTCCGTGATCATTTATTTCAAATTGTCTTGCCGCTTCACTGTAGCTCAGTTTTTCTTCCAGCATTGTTTCTACCACCAGTTTCTTAAATTCTGGAGTATATCGTTTGTTTGGTGCTCCTTTTGGCATAAAAATCACCCCACTTGCTAAATAGTATATCATACTGTCTAACAAATGGGGTGCAGTTCACTTATCTTTCATTAGGGATATAAGGTATTAAATCGAGAGGAGATTATTCAAATTTTAAGAGAAAGCTTGTGACAGAAGCATATTTTCGGCAGGCTTTCGGAAAGCGGATAGACAGAATCATAGAATTGGGAAGGAGTCGGAACGCAGATGGAATATGTAACCTTAAATAATGGCGTGCAGCTGCCGATGATTGGCTTTGGTACATGGGATGTGCGTGGAGAGGCAGGCAAGAAAACGATTCTCACCGCATTGGACAGCGGATACAGGCTGATTGACACAGGGCAAATGTATGAAAATGAAGATATCGTCGGGCAGGCGGTAAAAGAAAGCGGTCTGGAGAGAAAAGAGGTCTTTCTTACAACAAAGCTGTACCGTCCCTGCGTTACCTACGAAAAAGCAAAGGCCGCAATCGAAAAATCTTTGCAGGCATTGCAGACGGATTATATTGATTTGCTTTTGATTCATGAGCCGTATGATTCCGCTTTGGAAATGTATGAAGCCATGAAGGAGGCCTATCGGGCAGGAAAGGTAAGAGCAATCGGCATTTCCAATTTTAATGAAAAGAAATATCAGGCGTTTGTTGCCGCCTGTGATATTGTGCCTGCGGTCAGCCAGGTGGAATCCCATGTGTACTATCCGCAGCTGGCATTGCAAAAGGAAATGGAAAAGCATGGAACGCAAATGCAGTCTTGGGCATCCTTTACGGAGGGCAGAAAAAATATTTTTGCGGAGCCGTTATTGCAGGAGCTTGGGAACAAATACGGAAAAACATCTGCACAGATTGCACTGCGGTATTTGGTGCAGAATAAAATTGCGGTAATTCCGAAATCCGTCCATCAGGAGCGCATGAAACAAAACCTCGCTGTCTTTGATTTTGAAATTTCGCAGGAGGATATGAAAAAAATTGAGAAATTGGATGGCGGAAAAACCCTGTTTGGGTGGTATTGAGCGGAAGGGGTCGGGAAACGAA
>OGGK01001341.1_pt1 | contig 16791 bp, 11 predicted proteins | sample 1571171 | NCBI WGS metagenome assembly OGGK01 (sample SAMEA2581958, study PRJEB24529) | metagenome | biome: Human gut stool | place: China | collected 2011 | reverse complement strand
GTCAACCAGTATATCGCCGACATGGAGCGGGACTTTTTGCGCCGGGCCATCGAGGTGCACGGTTCCGTCCGCCGGGTCTCGGAGCTGTTCCAGGTCAACCGCAGCACCATCTTCCGCAAGCTGCAGGGCAGCAAGGGACACGACAAGGACGAGGATGGCGGTTCGGCTTCCTGATGCCGTCTTCCTCCCGGCTTGATCGTTCGCATGACGCAAAAAAGGCGCTTCCCGTCGGGGAAGCGCCTTTTTCGTCGGTATCGCGGAAAGCCCGGCTAGGCCTGGGCAGCGTCCTTTTGCTTGTTGCGCCGGCGCAGCACCAGCATGGTCACCACCATGAAGATCAGGCCGGAAGCGAAGCCGGGCAGCAGGCTGCCGTGGGTGAGGCCGGAGACCACATAGCCCACCGCGCTGCTGGCCGCCACCACACAGGCATAGAGCATTTGTGTGGAGACGTGTTCCAGATGGGCGCAACCGGCGCCGGCACTGGACAGGATGGTGGTGTCGGAGATGGGCGAGCAGTGGTCGCCGAACACGCTGCCGGCCAGGGTGGCGGACAGGCAAATCAGTACCAGGTTGGGATCCACGGCCTGGGCCACGGGCACCACGATGGGGATCAGGATGCCGAAGGTCCCCCAGGCGGTACCGGTGGAGAAGCTCAGGAAGCCGGCCACCACAAAGATGATGGCGGGCAGCAGGCCGCCGGAGATGCCGCCGTCGGCCACCAGGGTCTTGACGAAGAGCGGGGTCTGCAGCAGGTCACGGCACACGCCGCTGATGGCCCAGGCCAGCACCAGGATGGTATTGGCGGGCATCATGGCCTTCATGCCTTCGCCGGCGCAGTCCATGAAGGACTTGAGGCTCATGAGCCCTCTGGGCACGAACATGAAGAAGGCCACGGTGATGGCACCGAAGGAGGCCCAGACCAGGGCCTTGGAGGCGCTGCAGTTGCCGAAGGCCGCCGCCAAGGTGTGGTAGGCGGGATCGCTGCCCCAGTAGCCGCCGCTGTAGAGCAGGGCCAGCACGGCGAAGACGATCAGGCTGCCGATGGGCACGAGCATGTCCATCAGGTGGCCCTTGGCGCTGGCGCCCAGTTCGGCCTGTTCGGCGTCCACGTTGCCCAGTTCGCCCTGCTGGGCGCGCAGTTCGGCCTTGCGCATGGGGCCGAAGTCGAAGTTGCCCAGGCAGACCATGACCACCATGATGATGGAGAACAGGGCGTAGAAGTTGTAGGGGATGGTGGCCACGAAGGCGGCAAAGTCGCTTTCAAAGGCGCCGGTGGCTTTCAGGTTGCTGCCCACGGCGGCGGCCCAGCTGGAGATGGGCGCGATGATGCAGATGGGGGCGGCGGTGGCGTCGATGAGGTAGGCCAGCTTGGCGCGGGAGATCTTGTAACGGTCCGTCACCGGGCGCATGACCGTGCCCACGGTGAGGCAGTTGAAATAGTCGTCGATGAAGATGAAGGCGCCCAGGCCGCCGGTGGAGAGCATGGCCACGCGTTTGCTCTTGATGCGCTTGGTGGCCCAGTTGCCGTAGGCACGGGTACCGCCGGCACGCGAGATGGTGAACACCAGCGCGCCCAGCAGGGTACAGAAGATGATGATGTTGAAATCGACCTTGTTCACCATGGTGGTGAAGGCGATCTCCACGGGCTTGATGATCAGGTCGCCCGTGCCCATGCCCAGGCAATAGATGACGGTGCCGCTGAGAATACCGAGGAAGAGGGAGGAAATGACTTCCTTGGTGATCAGGGCCAGGGTGATGGCGATGATGGGCGGCAGCAGAGAGAGCCAACCCGCGTCAAACGGATCCATGAACATGCTCCTGTCTTGAAGGTCTGGAAGGCGCAGCGCCGCATACGGCTTACCGGCATGCATCCCCCGCCGGCGCGTGATCTTCCCGGTCGCGCTGGACTGCGTTCGTGGAAGCATATCATGCGCGCTTTGGAGCGGCAATACAAAACGGCCGGAAAAAACGGAACGGATAGGGCCTCAGGCCGGGCCGTCCCGGAGCCCGTCACGAAAAAACGCCTGAGGACTGTCCTCAGGCGTTTTTATCCGGCGTATCAGAGAAAAGGCGGAAGGCGCGGGCTACAGGCTGATCTCGCCGTACTGGGCCTCGTACTGCTGGATGGCCTGCACCAGGGCGGCGGCCGGGCGCTTGGCGCTCTCGGGGCTCATGCCGATGGCCTGCTGGGGCCGGACGGCCAGCACCGGGCCCTGCTGGTCGTTTTCCTGACGGCTCACGCAGGCCGTGAGCAGGATCTCGCCACGGGCAAAGGTGGTCTGGAAGGCATTGGCATAGATGGTGCCCATACCGGGGGCGGGCAGCATGGCCACACGCATCTGCGGCTGTTCGGGCTGCTGTTCCGGGGCATGGCTGTTGGCGGGAGTTTTTTTCAGGGCGGGCATGGTCTCCTCCTATTTCTTGTTCGGGGTTTTGGCGGACTTTTCCTTTGCCGCCGGAGCCGCCTCATCAGGGCCGTCGGCATGGGTCCGGATGCTGACCCGGGGCAGCTCGGCGAACTGGACGCTGCCCGCATCCATGCGGCTGATGATCTCGGCGGTGATGTCCATGGACGCGGGAGCGGAAAGGACATTCTGGCGGGCCATGACGGCCACGTCGCCCTTGTCGGCGCGCCATGCTTCGATCTGGGACAGCATGTGCTTGCTGACCACGTCGCGGGCGGCGGCCTGTTCCAGGGCCATCTGGCGCTGCAGCAAGGCCAGCCCCTGGCGCAGCTCCTGCTGGCGCTTTTCTTCAGGGCTTTTTTTCAGTTCTTCCTGATAGGCGGCCAGGCCGTTCCGCAGGATGGTCTGGACCTTGCCCAGATGCTCGTTGGCCTGCTGTGCGGCCTTGGACTGGCTGAGGACGCGTTCCACATCCACGCAGACCACGTCAGGGCCGGTGTCCAGGCAACCGGACAGGGGCAGGGTCAGCATGAGGGCAAGGCCGGACAAAAAACGGGAAAGATGGGGCATGGCTCTCTTCCTTGGAGTGTGTTTTTACCCACCTGAGTAATTCTTGTGCATTCCATGATATGGATTAGTTGTCGGTGGAAATGTTGGGGAAGCGAAGAGGAAGATCCGTTGCGGACCGGAAAACCAGCAGGGCCGGTTCCCCGGAAGGTGCGGAGACCGGCCCTGTTGAAGCGCGGCGGTCGTGACTCTCAACGGCCGCCGCGCAGGCTGGATGTTTAGAACTCGTAACGGAAGCTGCCGAACACACCGTGGCCGGTGGTGTGCTGACCGGCCTGCAGGGTGTAGTTGACGCCGAAGCTCATGGTGTCGTTACCCAGTTCCAGACCAACGCCACCCTGCCAGGTGAGGTAGTCCATCATCTGGGTTTCCACTTCATAGGTACCGGGCAGACCGGTGAAGGCCACGTCCTGCTTGGCCTTGATGTCGCCGGCGGCCGGGATCACGCTGAAGTCGATGCTGGGCTTGAAGGACCAGCCGCTGTCCAGGGTGAAGTCCTTGGTAAAGGTCACGCCCACGGGGAAGGTCCAGATGTCCTGATGGAAGCCGTCGCCTTCCAGCACGGTGCCGCCGTTGCTTTCCGCATCGAAGCCCCAGGTATTGAGGCTCATGTAGCGCACGCCGATATGCGGGATGACGTCCAGCACGCTGGTCTCAAGCTTGTATTCGGCACGCAGACCGGCGGAGATGGCACTGGCCTGCACGTCGGCTTCCAGATCGCCCATGCCCATGCGGCTGTCCATGTCCTGCTTGAGGTCGTTCCAGGTGCTGGTGTACGACACGTCGGCCATGAGGCCGAAGTTCTCGTAGTTCCAGCCGGCGTAAGCGCCCAGGCCCCAGAAGCTCATGCGGTTGTCGGTGCTGCTGAGGTCACCGCCGGAGGATTCGGCGTAACCGCCACCGATGTTGAAGGTGATGCCGGCGCGGATGGCGTTCTCGAAGGTGTAGTCGGCACCCAGGGAGACGCCGCCCAGATTGCCGTTGAAGCCATAGTCCATGCTGTCGGCATCCATGCCCCAGCCGTGCTGGCTCTGCCACAGGGGCGCGATCCAGAGGGCGAAGCCGGTGGTGTTGCGATCCACGATCTTGCCTTCGGCGTCCATGGCCTGCGCGCCGTCGGCCGGGTTGGCGAAGCCCAGACGGTTGACCACGGCATTGGTGCCCGCGTCGGAAGCCATCTTGGTCATCTGCGGCACGGCACCGGCAAAGGCGATGCGGGCCGCGCTTTCGATGGTGGCCGCAGCGGCGTCCTTGTCGGCGCCGAGGAAGCGGTTGTCCGTGGCGCGGCTCAGGAAGCGCACGCCCATGTCGGCGGAATCGACGTTGGCGTAGTCCCAGCGAGGTTCGCCCGCGGCACCGGCATGACCGGTATACAGGTCGTTCACCGCGTTGGCCATGCCGTCGCTCAGGTTGGGGAACACGGTATGGGCGTCATTGCGCACGGCGGCGGTGGTGACCTTCTTGCCCGTACTGTCAAACTTGGCATCGCCCAGCGAGATCATGTCCGTGGTGGACGTCATGCCGTTGTTCTTCCAGCCGTCAACAGTACTTCCAGCAGCCACATTGCCCACGATGGTGTAGGTCTGACCGGCCACGGCATCGGTGACCAGCAGCTTGGCACCTTCGGACACGGTGAGGGTGCCACCGCTAGCATCGGCGAACTTGATGGCAGCCTTGTCGCCGTAGATGTTCGCACCGTTGACCACCAGCAGGCTGTTGGCGCCGAACTTGGCGGTGTTGGGGGCAGGAGCCCAGACGCTGCCTGCAACATAACCGGCATCGCTATTCAGTTCGATGCTGCCGGTGGACTGAACAACAAGGCTCTTGGCCAGACCCAGCACTGTCTCCACACCACCCTCACGCAGACCCCCCTGCACCACGGAAGGCAGCCAGCTCTGATCAGTGGTACCCAGAGCCACATAGCTGTTGCGGCCGACCTGCAGATGGTTGTTCACCACATTGCTATCCGTGGCCGCATCATAGTTCATCTTTTCATTGGCATAGTTATTGGATGCATAACCCCAGTCAGGATCGAAGGTCATGGTAGTGCCAGCCTGGGTGGTCATTTCCTTGATGACCAGGCTCACACCGTCGGAGTTGGCTTCACCGATAGAGACATTCCCCTGCGCATCCAGATTGTCGATCATGCCAGCGCTGCCGTTCGTCATGGTGACATTGCCGGTGACCGTCAGATCAGCCACGCTGATACCGGTCTTGACCAGATCCAGGCTCTCGACCGTGCTGGTCTCTGCCAGCAGCAGGCTGCCGCCTTCCACGCTGACATCTTTGGCCTTCATGCTCCTGGCTTGCAGGCTGGTCGCTTCGATATTCTTGTCGGAAGCCTGGATGTCCTTGTCCACAATGATATCCAGAGTACCATCAGCAGCCTTGGTGATATTGTTACCAAGGTAGAGGTGACCACCGGTCACGATCTGCCCCTGGGCATCGCTAGCACCCTTAGCCAGCTTGATGCTGCTCTTGGCAGCCAGGGTACCATTCATGTTTACGGTCCCACTGACATTGATGGAGCTGTCAGAGGAGACCATACCGCCATCAATGGTCAGCTCGTCAGTTCTGATCACACCCGTGGAATGGATGCTGCCCTGGCTGGCATCCACATCAGCGACACGATGGGTCGCACCGATGGATTCCGCCACCAGGCTGCCACCAGCAGAGCTGCTGACAGAACCCTGGTTGTCAGCCTTACCTTCCACGGCACCCACCGTGTAGTCGCCCGCAACCGCATTCAGGCTGGAGCCGTCATTAAGCTCAACATCAGCGCCCAAATCACCGCCCTGGGAAGGCGCGGCAGCGGAACCCAGATTGAGGGCCTTGCCGGAATCCACATTGACCTGGGACAGTTTGGGGGTGCCCTCGCCCTTCACGGTGATCAGATTTGTGCCGTCGCCAAGCAGGGTCAGATTGCCATTGAGGTTGATGGTATGCTCGCCATTAGCAGCGTTGCTGATGAGGACAGTCTTGGCGCCGTAATTGCCATTGATCGTGGTGGTGTCGGTGTAACCAGGAGCACCATATTCCACAGTGGTATCCGTCAGCAGCGCGCCGGTCTTCTCGGCAACGGAGCCTTGCAGGTTGCCGGATTCAGTCTTGTCATCCTCAGAGACTTCGATGGCAGCGCCTTCGTAGTTGATGAGGCCGGTGCTGCCGCTCACCACCAGGGCGCTGTGGTAGCTCACCATATCGGTGGTGGAAATGCTGTCAAGGCCGGTCACAGCGAGCGTGCCACCGTTCCCCAGATAGAGCTTGTTCAGGTCGTCGGCAATGGCAATGGTGCCGTCGGTATTCGTCACAAGCAGATTATTGGCCGCAGTGAGCACACCGTTGCCGCTGACATTGATGCCGTCCGTACCGTCCCCGTCTTCGGCACTCTTCAGGGATCCGGTGACGGTCAGGGTGCCGTTCTGGATCGTCAGGCCCTTGTCGGCCACCACATTAACAGCATCGGCTTCCACATTGCCCGCACCGGTGAGGGTCAGGGCGTTATTGTTGAAGACCCCGGCCTCGTCCCCAGCAGCAGTGTCCGTGGACAGGGTGTCGAGCTGCAGGGTGGAGCCTTCGGCCACGTCCAGGTTGGTGAAGCCGACCACCTGGCCATTGAACGCACCATCATAGTTGGTGAAGGCCAGAGTGCTGTTACTAACTGTCGCCTTGTTGCTACTGGTTGCGTCATGGCCCTGACCAAAGACCTTGCCGGCAAAGCTGCTGTTGCCGTCAAAGGTCACGGTCGCGATATTCACCGTGGCCGTACCGCCATTGAGGGCATAGCCACCGGCGTGGATATTGCCATTGATCTCGGCATTGCCGCTGATGGTCAGGTTGGCATTGGTCACATTCGCCGTGGCTCTGGTGCCATCAGCCATGCCACCGGCAAAGACATTGCCATTGATGGTGCCGCCGTTGATGACGGTGTTGGCGGTGCCGACGCTGGACGTGACCTTCCCGCTAGACCCCTTGGCGCTGGCCACACCGCCGCCTACCACGGCAGCGTCGCCTTTGGCTTCTTCTTCAGCGAATTGTGCTCCGTAACGCAGAGCATTGATGGTTCCGCCATTGATGGTCAGCTGACTTCCCGTAACCGTCGAGGAGACCTCGCCTGTGGCATTGTGATAGTTTTCCGCGACGCCGCCGCCGACCACACCGGCGATCTTGGTGCCGCCGAGGATCGTCGTATTCGCTTTCTTCACGCTCACCGTTGCAATGCCGGCGTTCGTTCCTTTGGCGAGGCTGCCACCGATAACGCCGCCGCCCAGCACCTGCACGGTATCACTGATGGTCACATTCGTCGTGTCGATGGTCAGACTCGCATTTTGACCATCGACATAAACAAGGGCCTTGCCGCCACCCAGAACGTACTGGGCCTTCTTGTCAGCGCTCTGTAATGTGCCGCCGCTGACGAGGACATTGGTCGTGCCAATGTTAGAGGTGTTGGTGCCGCGTACATAGCTGCCGCCCATGACTTCGCCGTCCAGGGTTCCGTCGGTCAGGGCAACACTGGTCGACGTGATATTCCCAGCTGTTCCTTCGCCGTCAATAAGGTTGCCACCAACGAGGTCGCCCGTCACCGTACCATCATTCATGGTCAGCGACGTATTCGTGACGTTGACGGTACCGCCATTGATGGCCACACCACCGGCAACGACCTTGGCATTGTCTTTATCGAAATAGCCCGTTTTGTCAGTATCGGACTGGTTGCCCTTGATGGCGGTATCGTCACCATCAATGACCACAACGGAATTCCCAACCGAAGCAGTGGCATTTTTGCCAGTGGCGAGTCCCGCACCAGCCACGGCAGCGTAGCTGGAGGCCTTCTGACCTGTTTCCGTAGTATAGACGATGTTGGTCAGATTCCCGCCGTTGACGTACACGGCAGAGGTACCGGTGACAGTGCTCGTAGCCTGGCCCTCACCAGTCAGTTTTTCGGCCAGGCCGCCGCCCACCACACCGGCGATGCTCTTGCCGCCGTTGATGGTCACCACGCTGTTGGCCACAGTGGCAGTGGCTGTACCAGGCGTCGCACGGCTAAAGCTGCCGCCCACCACAGCACCGGTAGTCACCGAGGCACCATTATTGATCGTGACGGAAGAGGTGCCCGTGATTTCGCCCGTGGCCGTGTCATTGCCAAGTACCTTGTCGCCACCCACAATGTATTCCGCCTGGGGCACCATGGAGGAGTTGGCAGCACTGAACACGACGCTGGTGTTACCGTTGGTGGTCACCGTACCGGCACCACGCACATAGCTGCCGCCCATGATGTCGCCCTCGACCTGGCCGGCCTTGACCTCCACGAAGGAGTCACCGTGCAAGATCGCCATACCGCCCTGGGCCATGTTGCCGCCCACCAGGTCGCCGACTTCGCTGACGTTCTCCACGACAATGCCGGAGGTGTTGTTCTGGCCTTCCGTGCCCACGGTCACCTTGGCGCCCTTACCCTGGGCCAGGCTGCCGCCGAGGACTTTGTCTTTGATGATCAATTTTTTGCCCTCGGCCTGGGCAATGGTCACCAGCGTATTGCCGGTGATGGTGCTGGAGGCGGACACTCCTTCCGCCGTGATGCCGTCTGCCACGAGCGCCAGCCCCCCGCCGATAATGGAGGGATCGAGATTGATGGCACCGCCGCCGATGGACTGGGAATGATAGAAGGTCCCGCCGGTGATGGTCACAGAGGTGGACGCATCGGTCACGTCAAGCTTGGGAGCCGCGCCGCTGTTTCCATTATAAACATGGGCCGTGCTGCCGCCCGTCACGGAGGTCTTGAAAACGCCGCCGCTGATGTTCACGGTGATGTTTTCAGCTTCGGCCTTGCTGGTATCATTGGCATTCAGGTCGGCCTTGAGGTAGTTGCCGCCCATGACCAGTTCATAGTCAGTATTCTTACCGTCATCTTTCTGGCCGAACGTGCCGCCCTTGATGGTCAGGGAGATATCGCCGGTCTTCAGGTGGGCATTCTCGCTGTTGGCGATTTTGCTGCCCCCCACCACGAACTGGGAGGAGGTCGTGCCTTCGATGGTGGTGGTGATGGTGCCGTGGGTCAGCGTTCCATTAAAAGCGGAGTTGGCCTTCACATAGCTGCCGCCGATGATCTCGCTGATGGTGCCGCCTTTGACATCCAGCGTGATGTCACCGGTGGCCTCGGTCGTGGTATCTTCCTTTACCAGCCAGCCGCCCATGAGGTGGTTAACCGAAGGATTCTTTTCACTGTCGTAGGTATTTTGCCCTTTCAGCGCCACGTCAGGATCCGCGGCCACAGCCATGCCGGCGCCGCCCATGACCAGCATGCCGGCCACAGCCAGGCTGCCGAAAGTGTTCATCAGGTGGCACTTTTTGAGCACCGCCTTGTACCGGTTGATGAGGTTCCCGATGGCTCCCTTGGTAAGTTGCATAACAGCATCTCCCGAATTTGCGACGTCCGGCCAACAACGGGCGTCAGGTGTACAGGCAGGCTGTCAGGGCGCGAGACAAAGAACCGCTGCAAGTAATGATAATGAATACAATACATTGCAGATGGCTTGCCCATAACAGCATTGCGTTCGCAAATGTGGGCGGATATGATGCTCTTGCAATGATGATGGAGAGTGGAACAAAATATCGCCCACACTCTTTTGTTAGAACAGAATTCAGGTCGAGTAAACAAAAAAGTGTTCTTTAATATCTATTTTTTTGTTAACAGCTGATTTTCTATTCTTTTTTGGGTGGGTCAAGGATGAAAACATATGCAGAAACTTGGAGAACGCATCCGTCATGTACGGGGCAGAATGTCCCAGGAGGCTTTTGCCGGCCTGCTGGGCATCAGCAAGGGCGCGCTCGGCGGTTATGAACGTGGGGAAAATTGTCCCAATGCTGATGTTATCTTAACTATTTGTAATAAATGTAAAATCAATGTCTCTTGGCTGATGTCGGGAGCCGGGGCCATGCATGCCCCGGACAACATTGATGAGGATGAGCGGCCGGAAAACAGACCTGCCCCCTTGGAAGACGGAAGCCAGACGGCCGGAGAATTGTCCTGCCAGATGGCGCCCGGCCAGGATTGCAAGGCAGAGAACAACGCCTTGCGGGCTCATTGCCGCTGGTTGCAGGAGCGCCTGGACCAGCTGGAAGCGGAGCGCCGGGATCTGAACAGGGAAAACAGGCTGTTATGGCAAAAAAATGCCGGTCTTGGCGAACGGCTTGCCCGCCTGGAACAGTCACAGGAGATGGCCCGCGTGAACGCCCGTGCATCGGAAGAAGACACGACGGCAGCCCTGACTGTTTCCCGCCACGGAGTGTGCTGCAACCGTCTGCAGGAAAGCTGCAAGACGGACAGGACCTAGGCAGAAGATCCTTCTGTGTCATGCGGCCGTTGCTGCAGGCATGCCCGCTTTCCTGCATGCCTGCTCACGGACAGGGCCTGCCCCATGCTCTTGACGGGACAGGCAGATATCGTACTCTGTCAGGGCTTAAACTGATTGCTTGAAATATGATAAGAAATATGTAAATATACTCTTTATGAGCAGATTATGCACAATAGGTGAAGCAGCGCGATTGCTTGGAGTATCCATTCCCACCCTTCGCAGATGGGAAGAGAGCGGAAAACTGGTTCCCGAGCGTACAGCCGGCAAACACCGTCGATATGACATCACAAAACTCAAGCCCGAGCTGGCGATCGCAGATACGACCCGTACGACCATTGCCTATGCCCGGGTCTCCAGTCATGACCAGCGGGAAGATCTTGAGCGGCAGAAGCAGGTGCTCGAACTCTACTGTGCACAACACGGCTGGAACTTTACGCTGCTTTCCGATCTCGGTTCAGGAATGAACTACCACAAAAAAGGATTGCGCCGTCTATTGGATGCCATCCTTTCCGGGGATGTCGGACGGCTGGTCATAACCCATAAAGACCGGCTGCTCAGATTCGGTGCTGAGCTCGTATTCGCCATCTGCGAAGCAAAAAATGTTGAAGTCGTCATCCTCAACCAGGGGGAGGAATGCTCTTTTGAAGAAGATCTTGCCAAAGACGTCCTGGAGATCATCACGGTCTTTTCCGCCCGGCTCTACGGCAGTCGATCCCATAAAAACAAAAAGCTTCTTGAAGACGTCAAAAAAGCAGTCGAGGATAATGCCCTGTGCTGATGGCCCACAAGATAGCCCTTGACCTCAACAATCATCAGCGGACGTACATGCTGCGTGCGACTGGTGTTGCCCGGTTCGCGTATAACTGGGCTCTTGAACAATGGGGCATCCAGTACAGGGCATGGCGCGAAGACGACACGCTTCCAAAGCCTTCCCAGTTTTCCCTCCGCAAACAGCTGAACGAGATCAAAAAGGAAAGCTTCCCCTGGATGCTCGAGGTGACGAAGTGTGCCCCTCAACTGGCGATCATCCAGCTTGGAGAAGCCTTCAAGAACTTCTTCGCGCATCGTGCCGCCTATCCGAAATTCAGGAAGAAGGGCGTGCACGACAGGTTCAGCATCTCCAATGACCAGTTCGCCGTTCAGGGAAAACGCATACGGATCCCCAAGCTTGGATGGGTCAGGATGCGTGAGGCTTTGCGATTTTCAGGAAAGCTCGTATCGATCACTGTTTCCCGCATGGCCGACAGATGGTTCGTGAGCATCACGGTGGATACGGAAGACAGACGACAGCAGCACAACGAGAACCAAGAAGCTGTTGGTGTCGATCTTGGGGTATCCGCCCTTGCGACGCTCTCCACCGGGGAAGTGGTACAGGGGCCGAAAGCTTACAGCAAGCTTGTCAAAAGGCTCGTGCGACTCTCACGAAGTCTTTCGCGAAAAGCGCGTGGGTCGAACAATCGTGAAAAAGCACGACGGAAGCTCGCCAGGCTCCATGCCGGGATCGCCAATATCAGGCAGGAAGGACTGCACCAGCTTACGACATCGCTTGCCAGAAGGTTCTCCATCATAGGCATCGAGGATCTGAATGTACGCGGGATGCTGAGAAACAGACGTTTATCCAGATCCATAGCAGATGGCGCCTTTTATGAGTTCCGTCGGCAGCTGGAATATAAAAGCGGCATATATGGCGGGACAGTTGTTGTGGCCGACCGCTGGTTCGCCAGCAGCAAAACATGTTACGACTGTGGTCACCGGCTGGAAGCCTTGCCTCTGTCCATGCGTCATTGGGTATGCCCCGAATGCGGGACATACCATGATCGTGACGTCAATGCTGCCATCAATTTAAGAAACAATGCCGTGAGTTCCACGGTGTAAGCCTGTGGAGAGGAAGGCTCTGGCTTTCTTTTCGGAGAAAGTGAAACCGGCCTCGATGAAGCAGGAAGTTAGCATTGAATCTATTTGTCTAGTTATGAATAGATTTAAGTAGGTATAACAGAACGGCAAGACCTGACATCTGGAGCGCGCATGAACAGCAGTTATCCTCTGGTATTTTCCGTCACCTCGGGCAAGGGGGGCGTGGGCAAGACCAATATCTCGGTCAATCTGGCCCTGACCCTGGCGGCGCGCGGCAAGCGCGTGCTGCTTCTGGACGCGGACCTGGGGCTGGCCAATGTGGACGTGCTGCTGGGCCTGCATCCCGAAAAGAACATCTTCCACCTGTTCCATGAGGGGGCGTCCCTGCGGGACATCCTGCTGCCCACGGAATACGGCTTCTCCATCCTGCCCGCCTCGTCGGGTGTCAGCGAGATGCTGGCGCTCAATCCGGGGCAGAAGCTGGAGCTGCTGGATGCCATGGACGAGCTGGAGGACGATCTGGATTTCCTCATCGTGGACACGGGCGCGGGCATCAACGACAGCGTGCTCTATTTCAATGTGGCGGCGCAGGAACGTCTCCTCGTCCTGACCCCGGAACCCACCTCCCTGACGGACGCCTATGCCCTGATCAAGGTGCTGAAGACGCAGCACGGCGTGGACCGCTTCCAGGTCTGCGTGAACATGGCGCAGGACATGAAGAGCGCCCGCGAGATGTTCGTGCGGCTCACGGACGTCTGCGACCACTTCCTGGGCGGGGTCTCGCTGGATCTGGCCGGTGTGCTGCCCCGCGACCCCGGCGTGCACGAGGCCGTGGTGCGCCAGCAGCCCTTCTGCCGCTGCCTGCCGGAAAGCCCGGTCTGCCGGGGGCTGGAAAAGATGGCGGACACCATCCTGCGCTGGGAGCCCGCTCCCAGTGCCGACGGCAACATCAAATTCTTCTGGAAAAAACTGCTCTACCGCTGAGACGTCCCTTGCGGGGACGGACGGCGGCCGGACGGAAGGCCATAAAAAAACGGCGTCGAAAGACGCCGTTTTTTGTCGTGCATGGGCTGTCCCCGGGTGCGGGGCAAGAGCCGTCCTTACTTCACGGTCACCAGCTCGTATTCCACGTTGCCGATGCCGATCTTCTGGGCATGCTCGATCTGGCTGCGCCAGTTGGTCTTGGGATGGATGTCGGTGAAGTGGTCGTTGTGCTCGTGGGCGCACTGGCCCAGCACGCTGGTGCTGATGGCGGGGCATTGACCGCGGCGATGCAGGCATGGTCCAGGGCAACGGGGTCGAAGCTGGCGAACATGCCGATGTCGGGCACCACGGCGGCGTCGTTCTCAGCGTGGCAGTCGCAGTAGGGCGAGACCTGGTTGACGATGCTCACATGGAAGTGCGGACGGCCCTGGATAACGGCCTTGGTGTATTCGGCCATGCGCTCGTTGAGGATGGTGCTCTCGGCGTCGAAGGCATTGCTGATGGCGTCGAAGTTGCAAACGCCGATGCAGCGGCCGCAGCCGGCGCACAGGTCATGGTCGATGCGGGCCTTGTGGTCTTCGCCGATGCTGATGGCCGACTGGGCGCAGTAGTGCGTACAGGTCTTGCAACCGCGGCACTTTTCGGCGTCGATGCTGGGCTTGCCGATGCTGTGCATGGCCATCTTGCCCGCACGGCTGCCGCAGCCCATGCCGATGTTCTTGATGGCGCCGCCGAAGCCGGTCAGCTCGTGGCCCTTGAAGTGGGTCAGGCTGATGAAGATGTCGGCGTCCATGATGGCGCGGCCGATGAAGGCGCTCTGGAAGTGGTCACAGCCTTCCAGGGGCATTTCCATCTCGTCGGTGCCCTTGAGGCCGTCGGCGATGATCATCTGGCAGCCGGTGCTCAGGGGCGAAAAGCCGTTTTCCTGCGCGGCGGCCAGGTGTTCCAGGGCGTGCTTGCGGCGGCCCACATACAGGGTGTTGCAGTCGGTCAGGAAGGGGCGCCCGCCCAGGGAGGTCACCTTGTCGGCCACCACCTTGGCAAAGTTGGGACGCAGGAAGGACAGGTTGCCCGGCTCACCGAAATGGATCTTGATGGCCACGAACTTGCTGTCCATGTCGATGCTGTCGATGCCGGCCTTTTCGATCAGTTTCTTCAGCTTGTCCAGCAGGCCGGTGCCCACGGGGCAGCGCATGTCGGTGAAATAGACTTTGGAAGCGCTCATTGTCGTCTGTTCTCCAGCGTAGAGGTGTTGAGCGCCGTCCCGGGGGACGGCGCGGACATTCGGATGTTACAGGCCGTACTGGCGGCCCAGGGAAAAGGCCTTGCCCAGCGGCTCGCCCACGCGGCAGTACTGTTTCTGGCCGCCGTCGTAGAGCAGGGGATCGATGCGGTACATGTCGGGCTGGCCGCTTTCGTTGAGGCAGTCGCTCTCGATGCCCACGTTGAGGATGCGGCCCACGAACTGGGTATGGCTGCCCAGTTCCAGCGTGGCCTGCAGTTCGCATTCCAGCACCAGCGGGCATTCGTCCACATAGGGGGCATCCACCACCTTGCTGCGCACGGCGGTCAGGCCGGTGGCGGAAAATTTGTCCTCCCTGGCACCGGAGACCATGCCCGCAAAGTCCACCATGGCGGCCTGGGCCGCCGAGGGCACGCAGACCGTGAACGCCTTGCGCGCCACGATGGCCTTGTGCGTCCAGCGTTCGGGCCGCACGGAGACGGCGATGCAGGGCGGGTTGGAGCAGCAGATGCCGCCCCAGGCCGCGGTCATGATATTGGCTTTGCCTTCTTCATCATAGGCGGCCACCAGAAAGGCCGGCATGGGGTAGGCCAGGGTGACGGGACCAAGAGCTTTTTTCATGGTGTGACCTCCTTGTCATGCATGATGTGTTCCGCGCAACCGCTTGTGAAGGATGGCTGTATAGCATCGCCTGCGGCCTGTAGCAACATGTGGGGAGTAACATGTTTGCTGCAAAGGTGTCATTGTCTTTTCCTCTCGACATGCATCGCCGGGAGGGCCGCGGGGCTAGCCGTCCTCCAGGGGTTGCAGGGCGTGGTGCAGGCGCGGCAGCCGGCGCACGCCCGCCAGCAGGATGCCCAGGGCCACGCAGGGGGCGGCCGCCAGGGCCAGGAAGGCGGGGCCGTAGCCCAGCAGATGGGCCACCAGCCCGCCGTAGGAGGCGCTGCACGAAGCGCCGATGCCCTGCAGGGTCATGATGACGCCCAGGCCCAGGTTGACGTGGCCGGTGCCGTTGAGCAGCCGGGCGGCAAGGCCGGGCGTGACCACGCCCAGGATGCCCGCGCCCACGCCGTCCAGCATCTGGACGGGGATGATGCTCCACGGGCTGTGCCAGAAGCCCGCGATGCAGCCGCGCAGGGGCAGGGCCAGCAGCGCGCACCAGAGCAGGATGCCGTAGCCGCGCCTGCGGGCCAGACGGGCGGCCCAGAGGGCCACGAGGATCATGGTGCCCTGGGCGATGACCACGGTGGCGGCGGTATAGGCCGCGCCGTTGATGGCGAAGCGGGCCACGGCGGACTGGCCCAGCAGGGGCAGCATGTGGGCGTTGCCCAGATGGAAAAAGAGCATGACCAGCCCCACGCAGAGCACGGGCAGGGCCGCGGGGCCGTGCCAGAGGGCCGCGCGCTGTGCGGGCGTGGCGTGTTCCGCTTCAGGGGCGAGCCCCCGCGCCTGGGCATGGTCGATGTCACGGGGCGCGATGCCGTGCAGGGCATAAAGGCTGAGGAGCAGCATGCCGCTCATGACCACGAAGACGCCGGGCACTCCGTACCAGTAGCCGATGGCCCCGCCCAGCATGGCGGAAAGGCCGTTGCCCGCGTGGTTCCAGGCCTCGTTGCGTCCCAGCTGGGCGGGCAGGTGGGACTGGCCCGCCAGCCCCAGGGTCAGGCCGCTGATGGTCGGGGCCATGGCGGCCGCGCAGACGGCCTGGACGATCTGGGCACCGCCCACCAGCAAAGGATGCTGGCAAAGGAAGATCAGGGCCAGGGCGGCCACGATGCCCAGCGATGCCAGGGCCAGCAGCAGACGCTTGCGGCGGGTGGCGTCGGCCAGGGCGCCCAGGGGCGCGGTGACGGCCATGCCCGCCAGACCGCCGATGGTCATGACGTAGCCGATGCTGTCCGGCGTCCAGCCGTGGCTTTGCAGGAAGATGCCCAGAAAGGGCCCCAGGCCGTCGCGGACGTCGGCCAGGGCGAAGCAGAGCAGGGAAAGACAGGTCAGGGAACGTGTCTTGGCCGCCAGATCCGGCGGCAGGGAGCGAGGAGCGAAGAACGACAGGGCGGACATGCGGCCTCGGGAAAAGACTGAAGGTTGGAAAACAAAAATTGTTCCGAAAAAGTCCCGCTTTGGCAAGAGCAGGGGGCGCAGGGCGGCATGACGGGATCCGTCCGCAAAAAGGAGAGCGGCGGTGACGGGCCGGGGGACGCGCTGCCCGGGTCTCCGGCCGGTCCGTGTGCCGGCGCGCTGGCCGGAGGGGGCATTCTTTCATGCCGGGGACCCTTGCCAAAGGGGGAGGAAAAGGGATAACAGATCGCTTTTCATCAAAAATTTCTTTGTGGTTTGAGACCTTCCCCTTCAGGGAGAACAGAGCGGCTTGACAAGACGGCGAAGC
>OGGK01001338.1_pt1 | contig 16850 bp, 10 predicted proteins | sample 1571171 | NCBI WGS metagenome assembly OGGK01 (sample SAMEA2581958, study PRJEB24529) | metagenome | biome: Human gut stool | place: China | collected 2011 | reverse complement strand
TCAGTCCGGATACTTCCTAGTAGATGGGGATATTCTGGAAGACTATAAACTCTCCGAGTATCAGCTTTGGGACTATGGATTTGATTACTATGCCCCACAAAGCTTTGAGACAGAAGATGGCAGAAGAATCCATATCAGTTGGATGGGAATGCCGGATTGTGAAGAATATACCAATCCGACGATCGCAGAAGGGTGGCAGCACTGCTTCACTTTTCCGAGAGAAGTATTTGTAGAAGATGGCAAAGTTTGTCAGAGACCGGTCAGAGAATTGCAAAAGAAGAAAACTCTTGTGGATAAGTCAGCCGGAATGTTGAAAAAAGATGGATATAAAGTCTATGATGTGAATATCTCGGGCATTCAGAACAATGAATTCAGGACAGTGATTGATGAAGAATTGATTCTTGAGTACAAAAATGGAAGATTCGAGATGCATTTTACAAGCCAGGATAAGAATTCAGTATCTGCCGGAAGAGGAATGCGTTATATTGCATTGGATTCTGTTACAGATGTAGAAATCTTGGTAGATCATTCTTCCGTGGAAGTGTTTGTGAATGATGGAGAAGCTGTATTTTCCACACGATTTTATCCAAAGGCAGACAGTCTTCTGGTAGAGGCAGAAGAGGCGCAGATTATGATGTATGAGATTCAATAGAGAAAAAAATGAATGAAAAAGAGGGCGTGGATTTATTCGTTGATATCACCACATATCAAATGATGAATCCGCGCCCTCTTTTTTGAATCAGCAGGATTGGAAATGTGAAATGTCACAGAAAATGTGAAAGAGATCTAACGCTGTGAAGGGGGGCATAATGTACAAAAAGTATTGTTGAAACGCCAGAGTGTATGTATTATATGTACAGAGTAATTCATGAATGAAAAAACACTGTTGATGACAGAGAATTTGTAAACAGTTGTAAACAAGTTACGTAGGAGGAATGAGGATATGAGTGAAAAGAAAAGTACTTTGATGCAAAAAGTACAGCGCTTTGGTGGAGCGATGTTCACGCCGGTGTTATTTTTTGCAGTCTTTGGAATTATTGTAGGTTTCGCAACTTTATTTAAGAATAATCTGGTATTTGGATCTTTGGCAGATCCTGAGACTACCTGGTACAAGGTCTGGGATATCATTTATAATGGAGCAAACACGGTATTTAAACAGATGCCATTGATATTTGCAATTGGTCTTCCGGTATCACTTGCAAAGAAACAGCAGGCAAGAGCATGTCTTGAGATATTTGTAATCTATGCTACCTTTCTTTATCTGACAAGTTCTATTTTGCAGTACTGGGGGCCGGTTTTTGGTGTTGATTTTGAATCTGTAGAAAGAACAAGCGGACTTGCAACAATTGCCAGTGTAAGAACATTGGATATGGGAATTGTTGGAGCACTGATCATTGCAGGAATTGCAGTTTATCTTCATAATAAGTTTTTTGACATGGAAGTGCCGAAATATGTTGAGACATTCAAAGGTTCTCCAATGGTTGTACTAATTGGATTCTTTGTTATGATTCCTGTTTCTGTTCTTGCATGCCTGATCTGGCCACATGTACAGGATGGAATTGCCAGTGTGCAGAGCTTTCTTGCAAGCACAGGAGTCTTCGGAGTAGGGATGTATACATTCCTTGAAAGATTGATGATTCCGTTTGGACTTCATCATTTCATTTACGCTCCATTTTTATATGATTCAGCAATTGTTGACGGTGGAATCAAGGCATACTGGGTTGCGCATCTTTCAGAATTCGCTTCTATGAAAGGTTCTCTTGCAGCAATGTTCCCGGCAGGAGGATTCGCTCTTACAGGTATGAGTAAGATGTTTGCACCACTTGGAATCAGCGGAGCAATCTATGTGACAGCAAAACCAAATAAGAAAAAGAAAGTACTTGCACTTTTAATTCCGGTATTGATTACAGCAATGTTCACAGGAATTACAGAGCCACTGGAATTTACATTTCTTTTTATCGCTCCTGTTTTGTATCTGTGTCATGCAGTGCTTGCAGGATTGATGTCAGCAATCACATTTGCATGTGGAATCAGTGGAGATTTCAGTTTGGGACTGATCCAGAATGCGTCTCTGAACTGGGTACCTCTTTGGAGCACACATGGTGGAAGCTATGTACTTCAGATTGTGATTGGATTGATTTTCTCAGCCATCTATTTTGTACTGTTCCGTGCATTGATTCTTAAGATGAATCTGAAGACACCGGGAAGAGAAGCAGATGATGAAGAAAGTAAACTGTATACAAAGAAAGAATACAAAGCAAAGAAAGAAAATAGTTCAGACAACAAATATCAGATAGCAGCAGAAGTTTATATGGAAGGTCTTGGCGGAAAAGAAAATATCATCGATGTAACAAACTGTGCTACCCGTCTTCGTGTATCGGTGAAGGATGTTGATAAGGTACTGCCGGATGCATATTTCAAAGAAAATGGCGCGCATGGTGTTGTGAGAAATGGAACAGCGCTTCAGGTTATTGTTGGTCTGAGTGTTCCCAACGTAAGAGAAGAATTTGAAAAATTACTGTAGAAATAATAGAAAAAAGAGGAAAATATAATGAAAAAATTTAACATTACAATCGCCGGAGGCGGAAGTACTTATACACCAGGAATTGTATTAATGCTTGCAGAGGAGTCTTATCGATTCCCGGTAGAAGAAATTAAATTATATGACAATCTTGCGTCTCGTCAGGAGCCAATCGGAAAAGCAATGGAAATTATGATGAAAGAGCAGCATCCGGAGATTAAGTTTTCTTATACAACAGATCCGGAAGAGGCATTTACGAACATTGATTTTGTATTTGCACATATCAGAGTCGGACTTTATGCGATGCGTGAACTGGATGAAAAGATTCCGCTGAAATATGATGTTGTTGGACAGGAGACTTGCGGACCAGGAGGAATCGCATATGGAATGAGATCCATTGCAGGTGTTCTGGAGATTCTTGATTATATGGAGAAATATTCTCCAGATGCATGGATGCTGAACTATTCCAATCCGGCAGCGATTGTGGCAGAAGCGACAAGAAGACTCCGTCCGAATTCAAGAATTATCAATATCTGTGATATGCCAGTTGCACTGGAAAATATTATGGCAAATATCCTAAATCTGGAATCAAGAAAAGAAATGATAGTAAGATATTATGGATTAAACCATTTTGGATGGTGGACAAGCATTACAGATAAAGCAGGAAAGGATCTGATGCCTGAACTGAAGGCATTTGTGAAAGAAAAAGGATATGCGAAGGAGACGGAAGATTATCAGCACCGTGCCCAGAGCTGGAAAGATACTTATCTGATGGCAAAAGATGTTTACGCATTGGATCCAGAGACAGTACCGAACACGTACCTTAAATATTATCTGCTTCAGGATGAAGTTGTAGAGCATTCAAACAAAGAATATACGAGAGCAAACGAAGTAATGGATTCTCGTGAGAAAGAAGTATTTGATACGGCGAAAGGCATTATCGAAAAAGGTAGTGCGGAAGGATATACTTTTGCAGTCGGAGCACATGCAACATTTATTGTCGATCTGGCATGCGCACTTGCATTTAATACAAAAGAAAGAATGCTTCTGATTGTACCAAACAACGGAGCAATTTCCAATTTTGATCCGGAAGCAATGGTTGAGATTCCATGTCTTGTTGGAAGTAACGGACCGGAGCCACTGGCAGTAGGAAAGATTCCAGAGTTCCAGAAGGGACTTATGGAGCAGCAGGTAGCGGTTGAGAAACTTACGGTAGATGCGTGGATGGAACATTCCTATCTGAAGTTGTGGCAGGCACTTACGTTAAGTAAGACGGTACCAAGTGCAAAGATTGCAAAGAAGATTCTGGATGAGCTGATTGAGGCAAACAAAGAATACTGGCCGGAACTTTCATAATAAAATAAAAGACATAGTAGAAATACGATTGCGTCTAAAGAAAAAACTGGTGTGCAGTAGCGCAGCAGTTTTTTTCTTGTGTTAAGCAGGAAGGAGCAGGGAAGAATTGTGGAATAAATAAGAAGATTGTGATAGTATAGAAATAATAAATAATCGAGAAAATGAGGTGATGGCATGAAATTAGAGGCGTTAGTCAGCAGACATTATGATGAATTGAATCCAAATGATCTTATTATCTGGCGGTATATTACTCAAAATAAAGAACAATGTCTGAACATGACGATTGAAGCACTCGCACAGTTATGCAATGTATCTCGGAGTACGGTCATGCGTTTTGCACAGAAGATTGGCTTATCCGGCTATAGTGAATTAAAAGCCTGTCTGCGCTTTGAACTGGAAGAAGACGAAGTGCCTGTGTCACGTAATTTGGTATCCTTGATATGTGACAGCAATATCAAGGCCATACATCATTTCCAGTCACAGAACTACGATGATATCTGTCAGATTTTATATAATGCGAAAAGAATTTTTATGTATGGGACGGGGAGTCTGCAGAAATCAGTCTGCCGGGAATTTCAGAGAATGATGTTGTCGTTGAATATTCTGGTTAATGATATTCCGGCGGAGGGTGAAGTGCGCAAAGTTGTAAAACTGATGAAGCCGGATGATATCTTTTTTGTTGTATCAAAATCAGGAGAAAGTGATTTTATACGTAATATTATGATTCAGGCGAACAGCAAAGGTGTGACAACAATCTCTTTGACTCGATATGGGAATAATACACTGGCCAGAATGAGCACCAAAAATTTGTTTGTAAATATAGAGGAAGTCACTGTATTGGAGGAGACCAATTTTGAGTCTATGACATTGATGTTTATCATTCTTGAAATTTTATTTGCAAAGCTAGTAGAGTACAGGACGAAATTTTACATAGAGTAGTTGAAAAATTCTTGGTAGAATTAGTGATTTTAAAAGTGATAAATTATGATTGAAAAAAAAGTTGTTGCGACTTATAATAAAACTACAGATTCCCCACAGATGAAAGGTCTGTGGGGATTTTTGCGTTATGAATTCAAACAACCGGAGGATTTCCTTTATGATAAATTTTAAGAAATACGGAAAGCGCTGTCTGTCTCTTTTCCTGGCGGCATCTATGATATTGATGCCGTCAGTACAGACATTTGCTGAGGAAGAAACGGCGGCAGCCACAACAGATTCAACTCAGACAGAGGAAGAAGACAGGGAGACACAGCGTCAGAACTGTTATGCGATCGCACCAGATTCAAACAGTGTGGAGAACTGGCCACAGGGACCGGCAACTTATGCGGATTCCGCAATCGTTATGGATATGAATAGTGGGGCGGTTTTATATAGCAAGCAGATTGAAAAGAAGCATTATCCGGCGAGTATTACGAAACTTTTGACAACATTGGTTGCGTTGGACAATGCAGAGCTTACAGATACGGTAGAATTTTCCCAGGACAGCATCTCCTTTCTGGAATATGGCGATGCCCATATCGGCATGACGCCGGGGGAGCAGATCAGTATGGAAGATGCGCTCTATGCCGTTCTGCTGGCATCGGCAAATGAGGTCTCTTATGCAGTAGCTGAGAGTGTTGGCAAGAAGATGGGCGGAGGTTATGACACATTTATTCAGGCGATGAATGATGAGTCAGAAAAACTTGGATGTACAGGTTCACACTGGACGAATGCGAACGGACTTCATGATGAACAACATTATACAACGGCGCATGATATGGCAAGAATTGGTGCAGCAGTTTATCAGAAGGAAGCGTTCCGGACAATTTCCCAATCGTTAAGCCATACGATTCCGGTAACGAATCTGGTGAATGAAGAACGTACTTTTCAGCAGAAGCACAAGATGCTCTGGCCACAGAATGATAATTATTATGAATACTGCAAGGGCGGTAAGACCGGCTACACAGATCAGGCAAGAACAACGCTTGTGACAATGGCAGATAACGGAGATATGCAGCTTGTTGCGGTTGTACTTTATGATTTTGGAAATGATGCTTATATAGATACTCGTGCGATGTTTGATTATGCTTACAGTAATTTTTCGAAAATATCTTTGAAGGATCAGAAGCTTCCGGAAGGTGTGAAGTCTTATGAAGATGAAGATGCTTATATCGTACTTCCGAAGAGTGCACAATTTTCTGATGTGAAAGCAGAAGTGAAGGAAGACAGCAACAAGGATGGATCCGGAACAGTAACATTTACTTATAAAGGGCAGGAAGTAGGCAGTGTGAAAGCTGCGATAGAAAAAACAGAGGAAAGCAGTGCAGCTGTTTTGGGAAAAAAGAAAGATAAGACAACTTCAACTGTCGTAACCGGGATTTCAAAGTTTATGAAAATTGTGATCGGAGTTGTAATTGCAGTTGTGATTTTATTGATCATCATTGTTGTACTTGCGAATTACCGGAAGCAGATAAGACGTCGCAGAAGAAAAAAAGGAAAAAGAAGAAATGCAAAGAGTGGTAATGTGAAAAGAAAGAAGAAACGCCGCAGATAAGAAAACAGAAATTTGCGAAAGAACGCTGAAAACAACGTTTTTTCGCACTTTTTTTATCATAATAAACCTTGACTAGAGGCAAGAATCTCTTTATAATAAGCCGTGTGTAGAAGTTCACAGATAAAGCGATGACGGAGACAGTAGGATTTATCCGAACGTTACAGCGAGCCGGAGATGGTGGGAGTCCGGTGCAAGTAAGAGATTTTTGAAGATCACTCCAGAGCAGCAGTTCCTGAAACAGATGTAGAAATGGAGAGTAAGGACTGACGCGTGTCCGGCGTTAAAGGATACCATATGCAGGTCAGAAATCAGACCTAAGTATGATGTAACAGGTGGTTTAACGAGAGAAGTTCAGGCTTTCGTCCTATTACAGGACGGAAGCCTTTCTTTTTTTAAGAATCATAAAATAAACTCAGGAAAGGATAAGAACATGTATAAGAAAGTTTTAACTGACATGAATTTTGTCAGCCGTGAAAAAGAAGTTGAAAAGTTCTGGGATGATAATGAAATCTTCCAGAAAAGTATGGATGAAAAAGAAGGGTGCCCGGATTATATTTTCTATGATGGACCTCCGACAGCAAATGGTAAACCGCATATCGGACACGTTTTAACTCGTGTTATCAAGGATATGATCCCAAGATACCGTACAATGAAAGGGTATATGGTTCCAAGAAAGGCCGGATGGGATACACATGGTCTTCCGGTAGAGCTTGAAGTTGAGAAGCTTCTTGGCCTTGATGGAAAAGATCAGATTGAGAAATATGGTCTTGAACCATTTATCAAGAAATGTAAAGAGAGTGTATGGAAATACAAAGGAATGTGGGAGGATTTCTCTGGTACAGTTGGATTCTGGGCTGACATGGAGCACCCATATGTAACATATGATAACAACTTTATCGAGTCTGAATGGTGGGCTCTGAAGCAGATCTGGGATAAGGGACTCCTTTACAAAGGATTTAAGATCGTTCCTTACTGCCCGCGTTGTGGAACACCGCTTTCCGCACAGGAAGTTGCACAGGGATACAAGGATGTCAAGGAGCGTTCAGCAATCGTTCGTTTTAAAGTAAAAGATGAAGATGCATATATTCTTGCATGGACAACAACACCTTGGACACTTCCATCCAACCTTGCACTTTGTGTAAATCCGAAAGAAGATTACGCAAAGGTTAAGGCAGCAGACGGACATGTATATTATATGGCATGTGCACTGCTTGATACAGTTCTTGGAAGACTTGCAGAAGAAGGCAAAGATGCTTACGAAATTCTTGAGACTTATAAGGGAACTGATCTGGAAGGAAAAGAATATGAGCCGCTGTATCAGTGTGCAGCAGACGAGGCTGCAAAACAGCGCAAGAAAGCATTCTATGTTGTATGTGATGAATATGTAACTCTTACAGATGGTACAGGAGTTGTTCATATCGCACCTGCATTTGGTGAAGATGATGCGAACGTAGGAAGAAAATATGAACTTCCATTCGTACAGCTTGTAGACGAAAAGGGTGAGATGGCAGAATCCACACCGTTCGCCGGTCTGTTTGTAAAGAAAGCTGATCCGGAAGTATTAAAGGATCTGGATGCAAGAGGACTTCTCTACGATGCACCGAAGTTCGAGCATAGCTATCCTCACTGCTGGAGATGTGATACTCCGCTGATCTACTATGCTCGTGAGTCCTGGTTCATTAAGATGACAGCAGTTCGCGAAGATCTGATCAGAAATAATAATACAATTAACTGGATTCCGGAAAGCATCGGTAAAGGACGTTTCGGTGACTGGATCGAGAACGTTCAGGACTGGGGAATCAGCCGTAACCGTTACTGGGGAACACCACTGAATATCTGGCAGTGCGAGTGTGGACATATGCACTCTATCGGAAGCATTGAAGAACTGAAATCAATGTCTGATAACTGTCCGGATGATATCGAGCTTCACCGCCCATACATCGACGCTGTAACAATCAAGTGTCCGGAGTGTGGGAAAGAGATGCACAGAGTACCGGAAGTTATTGACTGCTGGTTCGACAGTGGATCCATGCCATTTGCACAGCATCATTATCCATTTGAAAATAAAGACTTATTTGAGAGACAGTTCCCGGCAGACTTCATTTCCGAGGCGGTAGACCAGACAAGAGGATGGTTCTATTCTCTGCTTGCAATCTCAACACTGCTGTTCAACAAGGCTCCATATAAGAACGTTATCGTTCTTGGACATGTTCAGGATGAGAACGGACAGAAGATGAGTAAGTCTAAAGGAAATGCGGTCGATCCGTTTGATGCACTTGAGAAATACGGAGCAGATGCGATCCGCTGGTATTTCTACATCAACAGTGCTCCGTGGCTGCCGAACCGTTTCCACGGAAAGGCTGTTCAGGAAGGACAGCGTAAGTTCATGGGAACACTTTGGAATACTTATGCATTCTTCGTGCTTTATGCGAACATTGATAATTTTGATGCAACAAAATATACTTTGGAATACGATAAACTTCCGGTTATGGATAAGTGGATCCTCTCCAAGATGAACACAATGGTAAAAGATGTAGATTATAATCTTGGCAATTACAGAATCCCAGAGGCAGCACGTGTGCTTCAGGATTTCGTAGATGATCTGAGTAACTGGTATGTAAGAAGAAGCCGTGAACGTTTCTGGGCAAAGGGAATGGAGCAGGATAAGATCAATGCTTACATGACTCTGTACACAGCTCTTGTTACAGTATCTAAGGCAGCAGCTCCGATGATCCCGTTCATGACAGAAGAGATTTATCAGAACCTGGTTCGCAGCATTGATAAGGATGCTCCGGAAAGTATTCACCTTTGTGACTTCCCGGAAGTTCATGAAGAACAGATTGATAAAGAACTTGAAAATAACATGGAACATGTTCTTGACCTTGTTGTTATGGGACGTGCATGCCGTAATGCATCCAACATCAAGAACCGTCAGCCAATCGGAAAGATGTTTGTGAAAGCAGATTTTGATCTTCCGGAATTCTATCAGGAGATCGTTGCAGACGAGCTGAATGTTAAAAATGTTAAATTCACAGATGATGTAAGAGACTTTACTTCTTATAGTTTTAAACCACAATTAAAGACAGTCGGACCGAAATATGGTAAGATGTTAGGTGGTATCAAAGCGGCGCTTAACGACATCGATGGAAATGCAGCAATGGATGAGCTCAACGCTACAGGTGCACTCAAACTGGATGTAAACGGACAGGAGATTGAACTCTTCAAGGAAGATCTTCTGATTGATACAGCACAGATTGAAGGATATGAATCTGTAAATGACAACGGAATCACAGTTGTTCTCGATACAAACCTGTCACCAGAGCTGCTGGAAGAGGGATTTGTACGTGAGATCATCAGCAAGATCCAGACAATGAGAAAAGAAGCTGATTTCGAAGTTATGGACAGAATCAAAGTTACATACGAGGGTAGTGAAAAGGCAGAAGCTGTCTTCGAAAAGAACAACACACTGATCGCAGGTGAGGTACTTGCTGATGAAGTTGTAAAAGCACAGCCGGATGGTTACGTGAAAGAATGGAAGATCAACGGCGAAGCAGTTACAATGGGTGTTGAGAAAAAAGGAGAGTAATAAACATGTTCAGTAAAAGATTCGAGAAAAAAGCGTTTAAAGCGGCAGTAAAGGATAACGTTAAGACACTTTACAGAAAGACAATCGATGAGGCTACGCCGCAGCAGTTATTCCAGGCAGTATCCTATGCAGTCAAAGATGTGATTATCGATGATTGGATTGAGACACAAAAAAGATATGATGAGACAGACGCTAAGACAGTATACTATATGTCAATGGAGTTCCTTATGGGACGTGCACTTGGCAACAACCTCATCAATATGACAGCATATAAAGAAGTAAAAGAAGCACTGGAAGAGATGAATATTGATCTGAACGTGATTGAAGACCAGGAGCCGGATGCGGCTCTTGGTAATGGAGGTCTTGGACGTCTTGCAGCATGTTTCCTTGATTCTCTCGCTACACTGAATTACCCGGCATATGGATGTGGAATCCGTTATCGTTACGGAATGTTCAAACAGAAAATCAAAGATGGATATCAGGTAGAGGTTCCGGACAACTGGCTGAAAGAAGGAAATCCGTTTGAGATTCGCCGTGAAGAGTACGCAAAAGAAGTACGTTTTGGCGGAAATATCCGTTTCGAGAAAGATCCTGTTACAGGAAAAGATAAATTTATCCAGGAAAACTATGAGTCTGTCATGGCAGTTCCGTATGATATGCCAATCGTTGGATATGGCAATCACGTAGTAAATACACTGCGTGTATGGGATGCAAAACCGATCACAGACTTTAAACTTGATGAATTTGACAGAGGAAATTATCACAAAGCAGTAGAGCAGGAAAACCTTGCAAAACTGATCGTTGATGTTCTCTATCCGAACGATAACCATTACTCAGGAAAAGAGCTTCGTCTGAAACAGCAGTATTTCTTTATTTCTGCAAGTCTTCAGGCTCTGATCGAGAAGTATAAGAAAAAACATGGTGATATCAGAAAACTGCATGAGAAGGTTGTTATCCAGATGAACGATACTCACCCGACAGTTGCAGTTCCAGAATTAATGCGTCTCCTCATCGACGTAGAAGGATTAAGCTGGGAGGATGCATGGGAAGTTACAAGTAAGACTTGTGCTTATACAAACCATACAATCATGGCAGAGGCACTTGAGAAATGGCCAATCGACCTGTTCTCTAAACTGCTTCCACGTATTTACCAGATTGTACAGGAGATCGATCGTCGTTTCCTGATTAAGGTTCGCGAAATGTATCCGGGAAATGAAGAGAAAGTCCGCAAAATGGCAATCCTTATGAACGGACAGGTTCGTATGGCTAACATGGCAATCGTTGCAGGATTCTCTGTAAATGGTGTTGCACAGCTTCATACAGAGATCCTTGAGAAACAGGAACTGAAAGATTTCTATCAGATGATGCCTGAGAAATTCAACAATAAGACAAACGGAATCACACAGAGACGTTTCCTCGCACATGGAAACCCACTTCTTGCGGATTGGATCACAGATAAGATCGGTGATGGATGGATCACAGATCTGTCTCAGATTGCAAAGCTGAAACCACTTGTTGAAGACGAAGACGCAAGACGTGAATTTATGGAAATTAAATACCAGAATAAAGTTCGCCTTGCGAAATATATCAAAGAGCATAACGGAATCGATGTAGATCCTCGCTCTATCTTTGACATTCAGGTAAAACGTCTGCATGAGTACAAACGTCAGCTGTTAAATATCCTGCATATCATGTATCTGTACAATCAGATCAAAGAGCATCCGGAGATGTCCTTCTACCCAAGAACATTTATCTTCGGAGCAAAGGCAGCAGCAGGATACCTTCGTGCGAAAGAGACAATCAAACTGATCAACTCCGTAGCAGATGTTGTAAATAACGACAGAAGCATCAACGGAAAGCTGAAAGTTGTATTTATCGAAGACTACAGAGTATCCAATGCAGAGATTCTTTTCGCAGCGGCAGATGTCAGCGAACAGATTTCAACAGCTTCCAAAGAGGCATCCGGTACAGGTAACATGAAGTTCATGTTGAACGGTGCACCGACACTCGGAACAATGGACGGAGCAAATGTAGAGATCGTTCATGAAGTCGGAGAAGAGAATGCATTTATCTTCGGTCTGAGTTCACAGGAAGTAATCAATTACGAGAACAATGGCGGTTACAACCCAACAGATGTTTACTTTAATGATTGGGAGATCAAACGTGTCGTAGATCAGCTGATGGATGGAGCATATTCTAACGGCGATCACAACATGTATATCAATCTGTATAACTCACTGCTGAATACACAGTGTACAGACAAAGCAGATACTTACTTCATTCTGAAAGACTTCCGTTCTTATGCAGATGCACAGAAGAGAGTAGAAGGAGCTTATAGAGATCAGCAGAGATGGTCTAAGATGGCAATGATGAACACAGCATGCAGCGGTAAGTTCACATCTGACAGAACAATCGAAGAGTATGTTCGTGATATCTGGCATCTGGAGAAGGTTGAAGTTCCATCAGGACAGGACCTTTTCGAATAAGCAATTACACGGAGAATGAAACCAGATAAGTTCTAAAATAGGACAGCCTTCCATACAATAGAGTATGGAGGGCTGTTTTTATGCGTGATACAATTAGAAATAAAATAAAGTTATTTTTTGCATTTCTTATCATACTGTTTTTACTTCCTTACATCATTTCTGTTTTTATAAACGGAAAGAATGCGGTGCAGGGAGCTGACAGCGATAATGCATCTGTGTATCTCGCAGGAATACTCGCAGGAGAAACAGATGGAGGATATGAAATAGAAGCATTGAAGGCACAGGCGGTTGTTCTACGTACAGAGTTGTACAGAACAGAGAAAGAAAAGCAAACTATTTTGGATAAATGTCTGACGCAGACTCAGATGAAGAAAAAGTGGGGGCCAAAATACGAAGAGAATTTGAAAAAATGTCAACAGGCAGCACAGGAAACAAAAGGAATTGTATTGTGGTATCATGAGACCTTTGCATGGGCACCGTTTCATCAATCCAGTAATGGAAAGACCAGAGACGTGCAGGAGGTACTTGGGAATGCAGATTATCCGTACATCACAGCAAAAGAATGTCCGCTTGACAAGGCGGCAGAAGATGAAATTCAGGTACATTTGATAGAATATAAAGAGATACAAAAGAGATGTAGAGAATTCCTTGTGGCAGAGGAACAGAAAAAAGCGGAAAATGGTTATGGATATGAAGATTTTGAAATTCAGGAATGGGATTCTTCCGGTTATGTCCGAAAAATGAGGATTGGAGAGACGATATGTACAGGAGATCAGTTCCGTGATGCACTGAAACTTCCTTCGAGTTCATTTTCTTTTTATGAAAGTCCACACGGGTTGAAGATTGCAACTGTTGGAAAAGGGCACGGATTCGGAATGAGTCAGTGGACTGCACAGGAAATGGCAAAGGATGGGAAAAATTATGAAGAGATCCTGCAATATTTTTATGAAGGAACAGAACTACACCACATAGATGAATAAGATCGATCATTTCAGGCAATGCTATAGCCAGAGGTGATGATTATGAATAAAAATGAAAGACCGGCCTTTTTGAAAGGAAAGGGAGCTGCAGTTGGCGCAGTACTTTGTTTTGTTGCGGTAATTACAATGGTTGGGAGCTACACATACAATCATTACAAAAAAGATATGGAGCAGCAGGTCAAAGATGCGCAAACAACAGCAGAACAGCTTACAGAAGATGATAGTACATTGGCGAATACAGATGATATTCTTCCTACAGACACAGATTCAGAAGAGGATAATGCAGAAAACCAGGAATCCCAAAAGGATGTTCAGCAAGAGAATGAAAACAGTATGGAGAATGGAAATACATCCACAGAGGAAATTCAAAGCACGGCATCTTCAAATACACAGAATGTGTGGTTTACTCAGGAAAGTACACTTGCCTGGCCGGCAAGCGGAGCAACACTTTTGAGTTTTAGTATGGATCATACAGTATATTTTCCAACATTGGAGCAGTATAAATATAATCCTGCACTGATTATTGGTGGAACGCAGGGAGAAGTAATCCACGCAGCGGCAGCAGGAGTTGTAGAGAGTATTGAACAGACTGCCCAGACAGGAACTACCGTGACACTTGATATGGGAAATGGGTATACTGCGGTTTATGGCCAACTGGATGAAGTGGCGGCAGCAGTTGGAGATTATATTGCAGCCGGAGAGGAAGTGGGAACACTGAATTCACCGACGAAATATTATAGTGTCGAAGGACCAAATTTATATTTTGAAATTATGAAAGACGGGGCGCCGGTTGACCCAATGAATTTTATGGAGTAAAGTTGTATTTGTTTGGATAAAATGAAGGAATCAAAAGTTTGATTACGGGTGCAGGATCAATACTATATTGTATGGGATAGTTACTGTTCACTCCCGTGTCAATCACTCCGCTGATTGACACGGAGGATGCGTGTTTTGACTTGAATGCATCTCGCCCCATCGCCAAAGGCGATTTAAAATGGCGAGATGCGTTGCTGGTCACACATCGTGTGAACAGTAACGGTTGACATGTGTTTCCAGGGAGACTATAATGTAGTGCATAGCAGAAAAGAGGAATGACATGATAAAAGGTGTAATATTTGACGTAGATGGTGTCCTTCTCAATTCCATGCCTGTCTGGGAAAATCTTGGAGAATTGTATCTGGATCATTTGGGAATTGAGGCCGAGAAGAACCTGGGGGAGACGTTATTTGAGATGAGCCTGGAGGAGGCAGCAGATTATCTGATCTCACATTATAACCTGGAGAAGACAGTGGAAGAGGTTGTACAGGGACTGAATAAGGAAGTGGAAGACTATTATGCAAAACGAGTTCCATTGAAAGAAGGGGTTCGTCAGTATCTAGAGGAATTTAGAGAGCGGAAGATTCCTATGGTGATCGCAACAACCGGTGACCGGAAGAATGCAGAAGCAGCTCTGAGCAGATTGAAGGTATTACCTTATTTTCAAGGAGTTTTTACAGCATCTGAGATCGGAAGCGGTAAGGATCAGCCGGATATTTATTTTGCAGCACTTTTGCAGCTGGATACGGAGCCGGAACAGACCTGGGTGTTTGAAGATACTTACCAGGCTTTGAGAACGGCAAAGCATGCGGGATTTAAGACAGTAGCAGTTTATGATAAGGCAAATGACAAGAATCTGGCGCAGATCTGGAATACGGCAGATATCTATTTGCCGGAATTTGATGATTTTAATGTTTTTTGGAACAGGGTGTCTGAGGAAGAGAAAGAACAGTTGCTGATTGTAGAATAAGAGGAGAATGAAAAAGCAGATTCGAATTCAAAGGAGAGATGCTCCAGTAGAATTCGAATCTGCTTTTTATCATATAATTGGCTGGTCTGTCTTGTGTTTAGAGAAGGTGGATGCCGGCATCAGCAGCAGCTTCAACTACATTTTCAGGCCAGAGGGAAGACTGTACTTCACCGATATGAGCCTTTCTTAAGTAATACATACAGATACGGGACTGTCCAATACCGCCGCCGACTGTATATGGAAGCTCGCCGTTCAGCAGTGCCTTCTGGAATGGAAGTTCTGCACGATCTTCACATCCGGCTTCTTTGAGCTGTGCCTTTAATGAGTCTTCGTCAACACGGATTCCCATAGAAGAGAGTTCAAGACCGATGTCAAGAACCGGATAGTAAACGATAATGTCACCGTTCAGCTCCCAGTCATCATAGTCCGGAGCACGACCGTCATGTCTTTCGCCGGAAGCAAGTACGCCACCAATCTTGGAGATAAACACTGCGCCTTTTTCCTTCGCAATCGCTTTTTCACGTTCTTTGGTAGTAAGATCCGGATAAAGGTCTTCCAGCTCCTGTGTAGTGATGAAAAAGATATCATCAGGAAGAAGAGGATCAATATAGTTGTAACGTCTGGAAATGTATTCTTCTGTATCTTTCAGAGCCCGGTAGACTTTGCGGACAGTGTACTGAAGTGTCTCTGTGTTACGTTCTTCCTTAGAAATTACTTTTTCCCAGTCCCACTGGTCAACATACAGGGAATGGATGTTGTCTGTATCCTCATCACGACGGATCGCGCTCATGTCGGTGTAAAGGCCTTCACCTTCCTGAAATCCGTACTCTTTTAATGCCTGACGTTTCCATTTGGCGAGAGAATGTACAATCTCAGCCTTCCGATCTTTCTGCTCCAGAATTCCAAAGGATACCGGGCGCTCTACGCCGTTTAAGTTATCGTTCAGACCAGATTCCGGCAGTACAAAAAGCGGTGCGGACACACGGGTCAGATTGAGCTGTTTTGCCAGTTCTCTCTGAAAAAAGTCCTTGATTTCCTTGATAGCAACCTGTGTTTCTCTCAAATCCAATACCGGTTTATAACCAGCCGGAGTAATTAAATGTTCCATCTGTTACATCCTCTCTTTTTCCCGGTGCGTGTCCGGTTCCCTGCCGCACTGCCGATTTCTGCAGCCGCAGTTCATCCTTTTAGTCAAAGCTTGCAGGCACGCGCCTTTTAAGTCATTTCTTGTTATTGTACTGCATGGAATTTCTACTCAAAGAAACTCACCTGTGGACAATAACCGTTTGGTAGCTATTATATCATTTATATAGGAAAATGGGAACAGGTAAAATAGGAAAATAACTTCTTTAAAATAAATGATTTTGTTCGCACGCTTTATAAATTCCATCTTCCCCGATCGGTGCCGTCACGTAATCGGCTACTTTTTTAAGCGCATCCACTGCATTTCCCATCGCCACGCCGATGCCGGCTTCCTGCACAACCTCAATATCATTCATGCTGTCGCCAAATGCCACTGTATCGGAGAGATCTTCTTTTTCTCCAAAATACACCGCCAGCCTGCGGAGTCCGTCCGCCTTGGAATTGCCTTTCTCGACCACA
>OGGK01001319.1_pt1 | contig 17072 bp, 9 predicted proteins | sample 1571171 | NCBI WGS metagenome assembly OGGK01 (sample SAMEA2581958, study PRJEB24529) | metagenome | biome: Human gut stool | place: China | collected 2011 | reverse complement strand
AAACTTTGCAGAAAGATCCGGCAACGGTGTCAAAGTGGTGCAACAATCATTCGCAGCCTGATTTATACACATTGGCACGGATTGCAGAAGTGCTTGATGTGGATATTCATAGATTGATTTGTCATACAAAAGAGGAGTAGAGGATATGAAATATACAATTGAAGAAATACTGCAGATGCAGGAAGGTCAGACTTTTGACCGTAAAAGTATTCTTATTGAGCCTTCGCATCTTGCCACTATCATAGTTGCTATGGCTAATGCGGATGGTGGAATGATTGCTGTGGGAATATCCGATAAGACTCGCAGAATAGAAGGAGTTGATCAGGACAAGAAACATCTCAATGATATATTGCGCACTCCTTTGGATTTTTGTGCTCCTTCTGTTCCGGTCACTACGGATTATGTACCTTGCATTGATGCAGAGGGACGTGAGAACCGGGTGTTGCTGATGTTTGTTCCTGCAAGTCCACGACTTCATGCCAATCAAGCGGATGAAGTGTTCTGGCGTGTCGGTGACAAATCTAAAAAACTGACTTTCGATGAGCGATTGCAACTTATGTACGACAAGGGAGAACGCTATTATGAGGATTCCACAGCATACGATGCTACGCTTGAAGATATAGACATGGATGCAGTCAAAGCCTATATGAAACGGATTGGCTATGGCAAGTCTGCAATGGAGTACCTGCAAGAGAACAAAGGTTTTGTGACTTATAAAGGTGATATTCCACAAGTCAGTGCTGCTTGTATATTACTTTTTGGCAAGTATCCTCAGACATTCTTCCCTCGTGCGAGAGTTCGCTTTATCAAGTATTTTGGTACAGAAGAAAAGGTCGGGCGAGAAATGAATGTTATCAAAGATGTTCTTTTTGAAGGACGTATTCTTGAACAAATACAGAAAGCTGTAGAATATCTCGAAACACAGGTCAAGGAACACTCCTATCTTGGAGAAGACGGCATCTTCAAGACAGACCGTGAATATCCAAAGTTTGTAATACAAGAGATGGTGGTAAACTCTGTTTGTCATCGTGACTATAGTATAAAAGGCACGGAGATTCAGATAAAGATGTTTGACGACCGTCTTGTTTTTGAAACACCAGGCAAGTTGCCGGGCATTGTCCGCACTGATAACATACGCCATACCCATTTCTCTCGTAATCCGAAAATTGCGGAATTCCTCAAAGCATACGACTATGTAAAAGAGTTTGGTGAAGGTGTTGACCGTATGTGTCGTGAATTGTCCGCACTGGGTGTCAGAGAACCACAATACAACTTGGTTGCCTTTATCATGAAAGCAACCGTCTGTGCTAATGTTTTGGATGAAGGGCAAGAAACTACCCAGAAGAACTACCCGGAAACCACTCAGATTCAAGAAATTGATCAACAGGGGCAAGAAAAGGGCAAGAAAAGGGCAAGAAAAGGGCAAGAAAAAATTCTTGAAATTATTAGACAAGATCCCCATATTAGTGTATCCTCCATTGCTGAGCAATGTGAAATGTCTGTAAAGTCTGTGAGAAATCTGATAGATGGATTGAGAGCGGATAATATTTTAGCGCGTATCGGTCCAGATAAAGGGGGGTATTGGGAAATCCTTATATCAACTTCTAAGGAAACAAAATAATACGAATCATGGCAAAGAAATCGATAAATAAAGAGCTTACAGGTGCACAGGACTTATACAATTTCTTGTTTGAGGCCTGTAATATAATACGCGGTCCTGTAAGCCAAGATAATTTTAAGGATTATATCACGCCTTTGCTTTATTACAAACGGATATCTGATGTTTACGATGAAGAAACAGAAGAAGCTTTAATATCAAGTGGTGGTGATAAGGAGTATGCATCTCTGCCAGAGCAACATCGTTTTGTTATTCCTGATGGTTGTCATTGGCAAGAAGTCCGAGAGCGTACAGAAAATCTTGGAGCTGCCATAGTCGGTGCTATGAGGCAGATAGAGATAGCAAACCCAGATACATTGTATGGGGTGCTATCTATGTTTTCATCTCAGAAATGGACTAATAAGGCAATTCTCAATGACAGTAAGATTCGTGACCTGATAGAACATCTATCAAAACGAAAACTTGGTAATAAGGATTACCCTGCGGACTTAATGGGTGATGCTTATGAAATATTATTGAAGAAGTTTGCCGATGATAGTAAGGCTCAAGCTGGAGAGTTTTATACTCCTCGTTCTGTTGTGAGATTATTAGTGCATATTCTCGATCCGCAACCGGGGGAAACTGTATATGATCCTGCTTGTGGTAGTGGAGGAATGCTTATCGAAGCTATACGATATATGCACGATGATTCTCTTTGCTGTGGAAGTATATTCGGACAAGAGAAGAATGTCGTGAATGCGGCCATTGCTAAAATGAATCTATTCCTGCATGGTGCATCTGATTTTAATGTAATGCAAGGCGATACATTGAGAGACCCAAAAATTCTTCAAGGTGGTAATATCGCCAAATTCGATTGTGTTATAGCAAACCCACCATTTTCTCTTGAAAATTGGGGAGCAACGGAATGGAGTTCAGATAAATATAAGAGAAATATTTATGGAACTCCGAGTGATAGTTGTGGAGACTATGCGTGGATTCAGCATATGATATGTTCTATGTCTTCTGGCAAGGGGCGTATGGCAGTTGTAATGCCACAAGGTATTCTGTTTCGTGGAAATCAAGAAGCAGAAATACGGAAACAATTAGTGGAAAGTGATTTGATAGAAGCCGTTGTTACGTTAGGAGATAAATTGTTTTATGGAACTGGACTTTCACCGTGCTTTTTGATAATACGAAGAATGAAACCGGCTCATCATTCCGGACGGATTTTGATGATAGACGGCTCCAAAATTCTAACTCAAAAGAGAGCGCAGAATATTTTAGCAGAGAATGATATAGACAGGTTATATTCACTTTATCAAAATTACTCCGATGAAGAGGACTATTCTCGAATCGTTACGTTGCAGGAGATAAGAGATAAAGAGTATAATCTTTCGCCCAATCGCTATGTGGTTTACCACAAGGAGGAAATTCGTCCTTATGCGGAAGTGTTGGCAGAGTTCAAACAAGCATACGAAGATGTGAAGCGATTGGAGAAAGAATTTTCATTACTCATTAACGCATAATCAATATGGCAGAAAAAGTAAAACAATATCGTCATCCGGACGACCCTATTACGCTCGATGAACTTAAAGGTTTTCTTTGGGCAGCTGCCACTCATTTGCGTGGTCAGATTGATGCGGCAGGATATAAAGAGTATATTTTTCCTTTGCTTTTCTTCAAACGCATTTCCGATGTTTATGATGAACAGTTTGAAGGATTCGTGTGTGAAGGAGGAGTTGAGTATGCAGGTATGCAAGTAGAAGATCTTCCCATTCGCATTCCTGATGGTGCGCACTGGAGAGATGTTCGTGAGGTAACGGAAAATGTTGGTAATAAATTAGTCGAAGCATTTATTGCCATAGAACAAGCTAATCCTGCCAAGGAAATGGATGGTAGAAAAATCGGAGGATTAGAAGGTATTTTCGGACCTAAGGACGGCTGGACCAATAAGGCTAAGATGCCCGATAGTATCATTACTTCGTTGATTGAGGATTTTTCTAAATATACGTTGAGCCTGAAGGCTTGTCCTGCCGATGAGATGGGGCAGGCATACGAATACCTTGTTGGAAAGTTTGCCGATGATGCCGGGAATACAGCTCAGGAATTCTATACGAATAGAACTGTCGTTCAACTTATGGCTGAAATACTGCAGCCCAAACCGAATGAAAGTATTTATGACCCGACTTGCGGTTCCGGGGGAATGTTGGTCAAATGCTTAGACTATCTGCGTAACAAAGGTGAAGAGTGGCAGAGTGTGCAGGTGTTCGGACAGGAGGTAAATGGATTGACTTCTTCTATTGCGCGAATGAATCTTTATCTGAACGGCGTAGAGGATTTTTCAATAGTTTGTGCTGACACATTGGAGAATCCAGCGTTTTTAGATGGAAGCCATCTTCGAAAGTTCGATATTGTTCTGGCAAATCCTCCTTATTCAATTAAGGAATGGAACCGTGAAAAGTTCATGAATGATAAGTGGGGACGTAATTTCTTGGGAACGCCTCCGCAGGGGAGGGCTGATTATGCATTTCTTCAGCATATCATAGCTTCAATGAATGAAACTCAGGGAAGATGTGCGATTCTTTTTCCCCATGGTGTACTATTTCGTGATGAAGAATTAGAATTACGAAAGAAACTCGTTGAAATGGATATACTTGATTGTATAATAGGTTTGGGTGCAAATTTGTTTTATAATTCTCCTATGGAAGCTTGCATATTAATATGTAACCGCTCAAAGGCTAATAGCAAAAAGAATCGAGTTTTGATGATAAATGCTGTGAATGAAGTTACAAGAAAAAATGCAGAGAGTATATTGTTGGCAGAACATATACAAAGGATTGTAAATGCATACCAGCAAAATAGAGAATTGGATGGCTTCTCAAGAATTGTAAGTAATGATGAAATTAGAGAAAAGAAGTTTAATCTGAATATATCATTGTACGCATATCAAAGTGTACTACAGGATGCACTTACTGTTTCTAAAGAGGATGCTATAAATGTTTGGCTTTCCTCTCATAGTCAATGTATAAATGAAATGGATGAGTTAATTAAGTTGATTAAATAGTATGCGTGTAGTAAAATTAGGTGATGTCGCTCGTGAAAGTCGACTTAAATGGACAAAAAGTAAACAGGATGTTCCTATAGTTGGTTTGGAACATCTTATCCCTGATGAAATACGTTTTGATGCATATGATATAAATACAGATAATACTTTTTCAAAGAGGTTTGTAAAGGGACAAGTCTTATTTGGTAGACGTCGAGCTTATCAACGTAAGGCTGCAATTGCTGAATTTGATGGTATATGCTCAGGCGACATAACTGTAATAGAAGCAATAGAAGGGAAAATGGTGTCTGAGTTATTGCCTTTCATAATCCAAACGCCTGTATTTTTTGACTATGCTAATAGAGGCTCTGCTGGATCTCTATCACCTCGTGTAAAATGGGAGCATTTGCTTGATTATGAGTTCGAATTACCTTCATTAGAGGAACAAAAAGTTCTTGCTGATAAATTATGGGCAGCCTATCGATTGAAGGAGGCTTATAAGAAACTACTTGTTGCCACTGATGAAATGGTGAAATCGCAATTTATCGAGATGTTTGGTAATCCTGTTACGAATACAAAAGGTTGGAAGACTGCTAAGATTAAAGATGTCGCCCCGGAAATGCCTTCTAAAGAGCAACTATCTGGCAAAATCTGGCTATTGAATCTTGATATGATAGAATCAAATACTGGTAGGATAATAGAGAAGGTTTATGAAGATGTTGAGAATGCTTTATCTGTTCAATCCTTTGATGAAGGGAATGTACTATTCTCAAAATTAAGGCCTTATTTAAACAAGGTTGTGATACCAGATGAGCCTGGAATGGCAACGACAGAACTGGTTCCATTACGTCCAGAGCCTAGTAAATTGCATAAAGTATTTTTGAGTCATTTGTTGCGGGGTAATCAGTTCGTTAATTATGCAAATGATATAGCTGGAGGTACTAAAATGCCACGAATGCCGCTCACTGAGTTAAGAAACTTTGATTGTATCTTACCGCCAATGGACAAACAACTTGAATTCGTTTTCATAGCAGAACAGGCCGATAAATCAAAATTTGAACTGAAGCAGTGTATTGAAAATATTGATAAAGTCATAAAGAGCTTAATAAACGGATAGTAAGATAGATACGTTGATAGCTGTGGCTTAATTGGATAACTAATTTATTAATAATATGATAGAGAATCTGATTAATGACATAGAGCAGGCTATGCTGGGAGTTTTAAACAACGAGCAAATGAGTCAATTACGAAAGGTGTTAGATTATGCCTTTCGTGATATCAACGTGTCGTCTAAGAACAATGAAGAGTGCAGTGGTAATAGTGAATTGATAGATAGTTTTTTGTCGGCCAAAAGAGTTGAAGGATGTTCGGATAAGTCGATGCACTATTATCGAAGTACGTTAAATAATGCAATCAGGAAAATAGGAAAAAATATTCGTCATATTACGACGGATGATTTGCGTAGTTATCTAAATGACTACCAACTAACAAGTGGGGCAACAAAGGTTACGGTAGACAATATACGTCGCATCTTGTCGAGCTTCTTCTCATGGCTTGAGGATGAAGATTATATTGTGAAGAGTCCGGTACGTCGGATTCATAAAGTAAAAGTCGGAAAAACAGTCAAAGAAACATACTCCGATGAAGCGTTGGAACAAATGCGTGACCATTGCGAAGGTATTCGTGATTTAGCCTTGATTGATTTGTTGGCCTCTACCGGTATGCGTGTCGGGGAGTTGGTCAAACTCAATCGGAATGATATAGATTTTGAAAATAGGGAATGCATCGTTACAGGTAAAGGAGATAAGCAACGTCGAGTTTATTTCGATGCTCGTACAAAGATACATTTACAACGTTATTTAGCGGAGCGGATAGATGATAATCCTGCTCTGTTTGTCTCGTTATTAGCACCTTATGACCGTCTGCAGATAAGTGGTGTGGAAATTCGGTTACGTCGATTGGGGCGTGAATTGAATATTCCTAAGGTACATCCTCATAAATTCCGCCGCACGTTGGCAACAATGGCGATAGATAAAGGTATGCCCATAGAGCAGGTCCAGCATCTCTTAGGGCATCAAAGTCTTGATACAACATTGCAATATGCTATGGTGAATCAGACAAATGTAAAAATGTCTCACCGTAAATTTATTGGTTAGTATGTCGCAATTTATCGAGATGTTTGAGAACGTTGAATCTTATTGCAAATTAGAAGATTTGGTATCAGATACATTCTCTGGGGAATGGGGAAGCGAACCGACTTCTGAGAATGCTATAAAAGTGATTCGCACAACAAACTTTACCAATGAAGGACATCTTGATTTGTCAGATGTTGTAACTAGAGATATTGAGCCTAAAAAAGTTGCACGAAAAAAACTCAAACAAGGCGATACAATTTTGGAGAGGTCTGGAGGTACTAAGGATAATCCGGTTGGTAGAGTCGTGTTTTTCGATGAAATTGGTGATTATCTGCCTAATAACTTTACACAAGTATTGCGTCCTAAGGAATCTGTAAATCCAGTGTACTTATTTTACGCTTTATATAATTCCTACAATATCAATAAGGCAGCAATGAGAGCAATGGCAAGCCAAACTACTGGCATCCAAAATTTAAGTATGTCGGACTTTATGGCTAAGTCTATAGTACTACCTTCAAGAGACGAACAAAACAAATTTGAACAGATCTACCGTCAGGCCGATAAATCAAAATTTGGCGATTTCAAATCGCAATTTATCGAGATGTTTGGAAATTGTAAATCTCAAGGTACGCTTTCATCATTATGTGCAACTTTTATTGATGGTGATTGGATTGAATCTAAAGATCAATCAGATAACGGAATACGCCTTATTCAAACAGGTAATGTTGGATTTGGATTCTTCAAGGGTAGGGAAGACAAAAGTCGCTATATAACAGAAGAAACCTTCAAAAAACTTAATTGTACGGAAGTTGTGCCTGGTGATATTCTGATTTCTAGATTGCCAGATCCTATTGGTCGAGCTTGTATTGTACCGGAAGGGATTGGTAAGGCAATAACAGCAGTGGATTGCACTATTGTTAGATTGAATGCAACTTTACTTCCGGAGTTTCTTATTTCATTTTCTAAAACAGCTCTTTATGCGAGCCAAATAAACAAAATAAAGACAGGAACTACAAGACTTAGAGTTAGCCGTGGAAATCTTGGCAATGTGATAATACCAATCCCACCGATTGAATCTCAGCATCGCTTTGCAGCCATTGCTCAACAGGCCGATAAATCAAAATCTGTCATTCAAAAAGCTTTAGTATATTTGAATGACATACAGAGTGACGAATTAGGGAAAATCGCTTAATTATTAAATTGATAACAATAAAAATCATAGATATGTTTAACGAAGACAATACAGTGGAGCAAATGCTCATAGAAGCTGCAACCCAAAGTAGTTGGCAGTATGTAAAGTCACAGGATATACCTCGTAGTTCAGATTCTGTCCTTGTTGAATCATGGCTATTGGAAGCTCTTGTCAGGTTAAATCCAATAACACGTCAACAAGCGGAGCAAGTTATTTATAAACTCCGGGCTGCTATTACTTGTGGAGGTAATTATGATGAATTGGTGACTGCCAATGACCGTTTTCGTACATTGTTATTTAATGAAAACACAGAGCCTTTTGGAAAGGATGGTGAATATATACCAATTCGATTCTTCAGTGAAGATGCTGTCGAGGATTATTGTGTAGTGACCAATCAATGGGAGTTTCCACGTAGTTCTGTTGAAGGAGGTAAACGTTTGGATTTGGTTTATCTGATAAATGGAATTCCGGTTTGTGTTGGTGAAGCAAAATCTCCTGTTCGCCCTCAGATAACATGGGCTGACGGAGCAATCGATATGCTGCATTACGAAAAGAGCATTCCAGAAATGTTTGTTTCGAATATATTAACCTTTGCTACAGAAGGCAAAGAACTTCAATATGCTGGCATCTGTGCCCCTGTTGACAAATGGGGACCTTGGTTTAAAGATGAAAGTCGTCAGCATGGTACAATAGAGTCGGTTAAAAGTAACGTAATGGGGTTGGTTCAACCAAACCGACTGCTTGACATATATCGTTATTATAGTGTTTTTACAGGAACATCATCAGGCAAAAAAATAAAAATTGTTTGCCGCTATCAGCAGTATTTAGGAGGTGAAGCTATTGTTCAGCGTGTCTTAAATACATATCGTGAGAAACAAGGTCCGAAGAAAGGTCTTATTTGGCATTTCCAAGGTTCGGGAAAATCATGGCTGATGGTATTTGCTGCCCAGAAATTACGTTTGCAGAACGAATTACATGCTCCCACTGTTGTTATCGTTGATGACCGTATTGATTTGGAAGATCAGATAACTGGTGATTTCACTCGTGCTGATATACCCAATATAGAATCAGCAAAGACAAAAGATGAGTTGGTTGCATTTTTCAAGCAGGATCAGCGCAAGATTCTGATAACCACAATTTTCAAATTCGGAGATGTTGATAGTGTACTGAATGAAAGAGATAATATCATACTGTTGGTAGATGAAGCACACCGAACTCAGGAAAAGGATTTAGGACAAAAAATGCGCAATGCACTGCCTAATGCATTTTTCTTTGGCCTTACCGGAACGCCTATAAACAAGCGAGATAAGAATACTTTTCAATCGTTTGGTGCTGATGAGGATTTAGAAAAAGGTGGGTATATTTCAAAATACACTTTCCAAAATTCTGTTGAAGATGGAGCTACGCTTGAATTGAACTTCCAGACAGTGCCGGTAGAGATGCATCTTAACGAAGAGCAATTGCAAGAAGAGTTTGATAAACTGACTGATCAGATATCGGAAGAAGAAAAAAATGAATTAGTAAAGCGTACGTCTGTTGAAGCCTTCTTTACGGCGGAAAAGCGAATTAACGATGTCGCACGTTATATTGTAAATCATTTCAAAGAGTATGTAGAGCCCTCTGGAATGAAAGCTCAAGTCGTGGTATATAACCGAGACTGCTGTGTGAAATATAAGAAAGCGATTGATGCTCTTTGGGGTTCGGAAGAAGCAACCACTATCGTTATGCATACGGCTGGAGATAAAGCTGATGAGTATAAGGCATACCGTCGTGATAGAGAACAAGAAAGAAAACTTCTTGACCAATTCCGTGATCCATTGTCACCGATTAAAATGGTGATTGTCACTTCAAAGCTGTTGACAGGTTTTGATGCTCCAATTTTGCAATGTATGTATCTTGATAAACCAATGAAGGATCATACGTTGTTACAAGCTATTTGCCGTACGAATAGGAAGTACAATGTTGATAAGAAATGTGGTCTGATTGTAGATTTCGTTGGTGTATTTGATAATGTAGCCAAAAGCCTTGCTTTTGATGAGGAGACGGTAAAAACGGTTGTAAAGAATATTGATGAGATAAAAGTGTTGATACCTCAATTTTTGCAAGAGTGTATTGACTTTTTCCCTGGTGTAGACCGGACAATCGGTGGTTGGGAAGGTTTGCAAGCTGCCCAGCAATGTTTACTTGATGAGTCTACAAAAACGAATTTTGCAAAACATTTTTCACGATTGGCTAAAGCTTGGGAAACAGTAAGCCCGGATGCAATGCTGGCTGCTTATCAGGCGGATTATACTTGGCTGGCTCAGGTATATCAAAGTGTACGTCCTGTTAGTACCGGAGGATCACTCATATGGACTTTATTGGGTGCTAAAACCATTGAAATCATTCATCGTAACATTGATACAATTGATATTGGGACTCCACTTGAGGATCTTGTGGTAGATGGAGATGTAATTGATATGGTGTTGGAGCAAGCCAAAGACAATCCTAAAAAGATATTGGAAGTGGAAAAAATGCTTCGTTTGAGGTTAGGAGAGCATCATGGAGACCCTAATTACAAGGCATTTGCTGAGAAGTTGGATGAACTGCGCCGTCATATGGAGGAGAATCTTATAACTAGTATTGATTTCCTCCGAGGATTGCTCACCCTTGCCAAAGAAGTGCTTGAAGAAGAAAAAAACTCAAATCAACCTCTTGACAAGAGGGAACAAGCTAAAGCTGCTCTTACGGAGTTGTTTGAATCAATTAAAACGGAGGATACGCCTATCATTGTAGAACGTGTAGTTGCTGATATTGATGAAAATGTGGTAGCTATTGTACGTAAGTTTAAAGATGCTTTTAAAAGCATTACAGCTCAGCGAGAGATAAAAAAGAAACTACGTTCTATTCTGTGGGTTAACTACCAGATTAAAGATCAAGAAGTTTTTGATAAGGCTTATCAGTATATTGAGATGTATTACTAATCGGTTGATAAAATGAATTTGTTATGGCTGTTGAATCACACGATAAGAAACTTGATGACCTCCTAAAAATGGTTGAAGAAGGTAAGGCTCAATTACCCGACTTTCAACGTAGTTGGGTTTGGGATGATACGAAAATATGTAAACTAATAGAAAGTATCACATCTGGCTTCCCAATGGGTGCAGCGATGTTTTTGGCTAATGGTGGTGAGCATATCCGTTTTAAGTATCGCGCATTTGAAGGTGTGGATTCTATATCAGAAGTTACACCTGAGTGGCTTGTGCTCGATGGACAACAGCGACTCACAACCTTATATCAGGTCTTGAAGAGTAAGAAAGCAACTAATACTAGATTAGAGACCAATCGAGATACAATTATTAAACGCTATTATTATTTAGATATTCGTAAATGTCTAGATTCTACTGTAGACAGATTGGAAGCAATTATATCTGTATCAGAGAAGAAACAGCTTACAACAAATATTGGCCGTGATGTAACGCTGGACTTATCCACAAGAGAGAAAGAATTTGAGAACCTGATGTTTCCCCTGAATATTACGTTTTCTCATAATGATACGGAAGATTGGCATTATGATATGGAAGACTATTACAAAGGTGATAGAGTGTATAGAAATTTATTCCGTGATTTTTCCCAACAGATTCTTCGCCCAATTTTAGAGTATAACATACCTATAATTCAGCTTGATAAAGAAACCCCGAAAGAGGCTGTTTGTCAGATTTTTGAGAATGTAAACACTGGTGGTGTACCTCTTACGGTTTTCGAACTCGTCACAGCTACATTTGCTGCTGAAGGACATGAATTGAGAAAAGATTGGGAGACCATTCGTCATATTTTTGCTCAAAAAGTAAATGGCGAGCTATTGAAAGAAATCACTGGTGCTAATTTTTTGGCGGCAATGACTCTGTTGGTATCATATTATAAACGAGTGGTTTCAGGTGATGATGAGCGTGTGGCTGTAACATGTAAGAAAAAAGACATTCTTAGGCTTGAATTGAAGGATTATTTGAAGTATCATGACGCTTTGATTAAAGGTTTCTGTGATGCAGCTGATTTCTTAGTACATCAGGGGATTTTCCGTTCCAGAGATCTTCCATATTCGTCACAACTTATTCCACTTGCTGCAATCTTTGCATACGACAACGAAAATAAAAAAATGTTGCATCTTGGAAGCAAACAGGAATTATTGTCTCGTTGGTATTGGTGTGGCGTAATGGGTGAACTATATGGGGGTGCTAATGAAGCTAGATTTGCAACTGATATAATGGGCGTATTCCGTTGGATGGAAGGTGGTGAAATGCCAGAGACTGTATATCGTTCCAATATACAACCAACTCGTTTATTGACCATGCAGACTAGGAATAGTGCAGCGTACAAAGGTGTGATGGCACTTATCTTACAAGACTCACCACTTGATTTTATGACAGGTCATCGTATGGATATAGCATCTTACATTGATGAAGATGCTGATATTCATCATATATTCCCTCAAGCTTATTGCGAGAAAAATAACCTTCCACGTATAAAATGGAATTCTGTCATTAATAAGACTCCAATTTATGCATCTTCCAATCGTTCAATAGGAGGACATGCACCAAGTACCTATATTGGAACTATGGCAAATAAGGGATTAAAACAAGTTGAGATACAGGAAGCTATAGAGTCACATAAGGTAAGTTATGCTCATCTTGTATTAGATGATTTCAATGCTTATTTTATAGATCGAGCAAAACAATTGCTTGACAGAATAGAGCAAGCGACAGGCAAATCTATTTCAGGAAGAGATAGCGAAGAAACAATCCGTGAATTTGGTGTTGCTTTAATATAGATAGCAATCTGTAACAAACTAGAAAATATGATTAATAAATAGCTGAAAATAAATGAACTGGAGATTTTGGGAGAAAATATGTGCAAATAATTCGATGGAGGATGATAAACAAGTATCATTAACTCCTGCTCTGCTTAATCGTGATAGTGAAAGTGATAAGAAGCAGTATAGGAGTGTTTTGAATCTTGCACGAAAACTAGAAGAGAAAGACATATTGAACATTGCTCTTACTGGTCCTTATGGATCCGGTAAGAGTTCCATTCTTCGCTCTTTGAAGAAAGACTATCCTAAATACAAATATCTTTCAATATCTCTTGCTACATTAAAGTCTCCATTAGATGATAAAAAGAATGAAATAGATATTGATACGATGAATAATCGTATTGAATACAGCATTCTTCAACAACTTATTTATAAAGAAAAACAAGAGACGCTTTATAATTCTAGATTAAAAAGGATTTATCATAAATCAACTTGGGCTCAATATGCTTTATCATTTGCAATAATATTTTATGCTGTTGCTTTAATTATTGTATTTGAACCATCGTTTTTGAAAGTGGAATGGATTTGCAACCGCTTAAGCAATCCGGTATTAAATAAATGGTCTGATATTTTTGCTTTATCATATATATTTATTGCAACAATAATATTCGTTCAAAAGACTATCAAGTCATTGAGTAATAGTAAACTTAATAAGTTAAATCTAAAGAATGGGGAGATTGAATTAAAAGAAAATAAAGAAGATACATCTGTTTTCAATAAGCACATGGATGAAATTGTCTATTTCTTTGAGGTCACTAATTATAATGTCGTGATTATAGAGGATTTAGATAGATTTAATAATACTGATATTTTTCTTAAGTTACGAGAAGTCAATCAACTCTTAAATCAGTCAAACTCCGTGGGACGTAAAGTTACGTTCATTTATGCGGTTAAGGATGATATGTTCTTTGATGAAGAACGTACTAAATTCTTTGATTATATCACAACTGTAATTCCAATAATCAACTCCTCAAACTCGGCAGACAAACTGAAAGAGGAACTAGAGATAAAAGGTTTTTCAGATCTTAATGTTGAGGTAATAGAAAGTTTAGCTTTTTTTATTGACGATATGAGATTACTTAAGAATATTGTCAATGAATATGCCCAATATAGAGAAAAACTTGATGAGAAACTTGATCAAAACAAGCTTCTTGCCATGATTGTATATAAAAACTACTACCCAAAGGATTTTGCTGATCTACATAAAGGAAAGGGTGTTTTATATGATTGTTTGCATAAGAAAAGTGAATTATTGGTTGAGCGCAATAGACAGATTGACGAGCGTATTAATGGAATAACTAAAAAACTTCAATCTTTAGAAGCGACACATGCCATACAAGAAAAAGAATTAAGGTTGATTTATATTGAAGGGTATCGTAGAAAATTATCAAAACAAAATGAAAATAATGCCTTTTTATTTTTTGTCGAAAACAATTTTATACCTCTTGAAGATATCGCAGAAAATGAAACGTTATTTAATTCCTTTATATCGCAATCCTCATTTCGATATCAATGTTTTAAGAGGCATCAAACTAACACATATTATGGTGTTAGATATTATTATGATACATCTGAAGATAGTTGTAATATTCAATTCAGTCAAATAGAGAAAATAGTTAATTCTGACTTTACCTACCATGAGCGATTAGAAGCCTTGCGAGAGGGTGAAAAAAAATATCGTGAACAAATCAAGATTCTAGAATTATCTCGTAACAATCATTATGCTACTCCAATACAAGAGCTATTGCTGGATGTTGATATGCAGACGCATAAAATTTTTAGTGAACTCAATGTCTCTAAAATGCTTGAAGTTTTCTTGAAAGAAGGACTTATAAATGAAGATTACTTTGATTATATATCTTTCTTTTTTGGTAAGTCAATTAATAAGCACGACCATGATTTTATCCTTGAATTAAAACTTCGGCATAGTTTGCCGTATGACTATCATATAGATAAAGTAGGGCTGTGCGTAAAAAACATTCCTGACAAATGTTACAATGATGTAAGTATATTGAATATTCAGGTGGTGGATTGTATTTGTCAGCATCTTGAAGGAGAAACTAATAACTCAAAACTTCATTCGATAGCACAAGTTGTTAAGAATAATAAAAAGTGGGACTTTTTGATTGATTTCTATAAGTCAGTTGAAGATTCGAGCCCGCTTTTCAACCATTTAGGTAGTATCGTTGATGGATTATGGAAGATCTTCGTGAAACAGAATTCCGATGAATTATTCGAGGCTTGGTTGCGATTCCTAGAATTAAAACATTCCACAAAAGAAAGTCGTAATTGGTTGAATAAACACTTCGCATTTATATCTCATAGAGTAGATCTTATAGGTTTTGATACAGTCAAACAAATAGTATCGAATGGAAAACTGATTTTTACAGATATAGATGCAGAATCAGGGTGTTTGCTGGAATATGTTGTAGAAAACGAAGCATATATGCTGACACCTGAAAATGTTGTATGCGCATTTGTTTATTATCGAAATGAAAGGATGGAAGCATTGAATAATTATCCTTTAAATGTTACAATACTGAGGAGTTGTGAATCTGCTAAACCAGTGTCAGATTATATAGATGAACGTTTTGATGATGCACTAAATAATGTATTTTTCACAGATGCAGCGAAACAAGAGAGTGTGGAAATTATTCTTGAAATTATTAATTCTGAAGATATAACAGAGGAGACAAAACGCAAATACCTTTCGGGGCAACATAATAGAGTTTCTCTTTCCTATGTTAACAATACACAGTGGGAGCCCGCTATTGAAGTTGATATAGTTATACCAGCATGGCCTGAGATATATGCATTCTATAAGAGTCAGAATAATGTAATGATTTCTAGTTTGCGAATATTCATTACGAAGCATATTGATGAATTAACAGATATATCTGAATTGAATGATACTCAGAAAGAACTACTGGCAAACAGTGCTTTGTTGACATCAGATTTTGAAATGTCGGTATACGATAAACTTATCAAAATCTTTGATGGAGTTACATTTAAGGATGCAGATATTAACAGTGTAGATAACGCTCATTTCAAATCGTTACTTTGTGCCGATATGCTCCCATATAGTACATATTATACGACTACAATTAGAGACAATCATAGTGATGTACTTACTTATTATGTAGATAAGTATTTGGATGAGTGCATTATAGGAATAGAGGAGTTACCTACAGATATGAGGTTATACAAGCATCTTATGAGAAATCCAAGAGTAATTGGTGAAAAAGCTCTAAGTGTAGTTCAATATTTTCTTCCTCATATTGTGTGGGATAATGAATTGGCAAATATCACTCTTCCTGTGGTGAAAAACAATATTGAAAAATTTGATTATGATACAGAGAAGAACATTTTGGTCGATTCTACTAATTTGCCAGAGCGCTTGTCTTTTTTGATAGACTTGATTGAAAAGTATAGAGATGATTTTGATATTGTGACAGAATTAATAGAGACTTTAGGCGATTCTTATCGAAGTATTACAGATAAATCAAAAAAGGCTGTAATGAATAATACTCAACTAAATGAAATGCTCTTGCTGAAGTTAAAAGATATTGGCTATATTTCATCGTATAGCGAATTCGATGATAAACTTCGTGTGAATCATAAACGAATTTAATTTATGGCAAAGAATATAGAAATACGGAATAGTACAGCTGAGTTTCTCATCTTCATGTTTGAGGGTAAGGAGGATGGGATTCAAGTGATGTATAAAGATGAGACCATTTGGGCAACGCAAAAGGCAATGGCACAGCTTTTTGATGTGGGAGTACCTGCAATTAGCAAACATCTTAAAAATATTTTTGAGAGTGGAGAGTTGGACGAACATTCAGTTATTTCCAAAATGGAAACAACTGCCTCGGATGGCAAGAATTACGATACGACATTCTATAATCTCGATGCGATTATCAGTGTAGGTTATCGAGTCAATTCTGTTCGAGCAACCCAGTTCCGGCAGTGGTGTACGTTTGTACTCCGCCAGTTTGCCATCCGTGGTTATGTGATTGATAAGAAGCGGATGGAGAACGGTTCGTTTATCGGTGAGGATTATTTTGAGCATTTGCTTGCCGAGATTCGAGAAATAAGATTGAGTGAACGTAGGTTCTATCAAAAATTGACGGATATCTATGCTACGGCAATAGACTATAACAGGGATGCTCCGACAACCCGTCTTTTCTTCAAGAAGGTTCAGAACAAAATGCACTATGCTGTGCATGGACATACCGCTGCGGAACTGATTATAG
>OGGK01001299.1_pt1 | contig 17360 bp, 8 predicted proteins | sample 1571171 | NCBI WGS metagenome assembly OGGK01 (sample SAMEA2581958, study PRJEB24529) | metagenome | biome: Human gut stool | place: China | collected 2011 | reverse complement strand
TGCAGAACTATACGGTAAGTTATTCCGGCGGTAACGAGAAATCCCATTATTATGTGTCCGGTGGTTTTCTGGATCAGTCCGGTATCGTGAAGAGTGTGAATTACCGTCGCTTCACATTCCAGTCCAACAGTGATGCGCAAGTCTTGAAATGGTTGAAGTTCTCCAATAACATTACGTTCAGTGCCGATACGAAGAAGTCGGGCAGCTATAATATAGGTGATGCGCTGAAAGCGCTCCCCATTTATCCGGTGAAGAATGAAGATGGCAGTTGGAGTGGCCCTGATGGTAACTCGGAATGGTATGGCAGCACGCGCAACCCCATTGGACCGACGGAACTGAACAAGAGTCAGACTGATGGATATAACTTCCTGGCCAACTTGACGGCAGAACTTACTTTTACCAAATGGCTTAAGTTTAAAAGTACTTTCGGCTACGATGCCAAATTCTGGTTCATAGACAACTTTACCCCCAAGTATAACTGGAAACCCACTCCCACAGAGGAGACTTCACGTTATAAGAGCGATAACAAGTCGTTCACTTATTTGTGGGACAACTATTTCCTATTCGACCATACTTTTGCAGAAAAACATCGTGTGGGATTGATGGCCGGTATGTCTGCCCAATGGAACACCAATGACTACCTGAATGCGCAGAAGAATGTGTTTATGTTCGACAATGTGCACGAAATGGATAATGGCGAGGAAATGTATGCCATCGGTGGAAACGAGACAGAGTGGGCATTGCTCTCTTACATGGCACGTGTCAACTACTCTTACGAAGACCGCTATTTGCTGACTGCAACCATTCGTCGTGACGGTTCCAGCCGTTTCGGTAAGAAACATCGCTGGGGTACTTTCCCTTCCGTATCTGTGGCATGGCGTGCCTCTCAGGAAAAGTGGTTTCCAAAAAACGACTATATCAATGACCTGAAAGTGCGTGCGGGATACGGTGTGACCGGTAGCCAGGCAAGTGTTGGAAACTACAGCTATCTGGCATCCTACAATACCAGTGTATATCCTTTTGGCATTTCGAGCGGCAATCAGACAGCGCTGGTTTCTTCTACCCTTGCCAACCCATATATCCATTGGGAAGAAGTGGCACAAACCAACATCGGTTTTGACGCCTCACTGTTCAATTCACGCGTCATGTTCTCGTTCGATGCTTATCTGAAGGAGACGAGAGACATGCTGGTAAAGGCGTCTATCCCCATCACATCGGGATTTGAAGATACTACAACCACGTATACCAATGCCGGAAAAGTACGTAATCAGGGTATTGAAATGAGCCTGCATACCATCAACCTGACCGGTGAACTGGGATGGGAAACGAATCTGACCGCCACTTACAACAAGAATAAAATCAAGGATTTGAACAGCGACGTTCCTTATTACATTAACCAAATCAATAACTCCTATGTAACGATGCTGGCAAAGGACTATCCCATTAATGTCTTCTACGGCTATGTTACGGACGGAATCTTCCAGAACCAGTCTGAAGTGAATACACATGCCGTGCAGCCGGGAGCTGAGCCGGGTGATATCCGTTTCAGGGATTTGAACAACGATGGTGTCATCAATGATAGTGACCGTACCGTCATCGGTAACCCGAACCCAAGTTGGCTGTTCTCCATGAACAATAGCCTTTCCTATAAGGGTTTCGAACTTTCTGTTTTCTTACAAGGTATAGCCGGAAATAAGATATACAATGCCAACAATATCGACAATACCGGTATGGCAGCTGCCTATAACCAGACTACCGACGTACTGAAGCGTTGGCAAGGAGAGGGGACCAGCAATTCGATGCCGCGTGCCGTGTTCGGCGACCCCAATCAGAATACACGCGTGTCAGACCGCTTTGTGGAGAATGGTTCTTATCTGCGTTTGAAGAATATCACACTCTCATACACTTTCCCGAAGCAGTGGTTACAGAAAGCCCAGATTGAGAATGCACGCCTTTCCCTATCTTGTGAGAATGTGGCTACCATCACCGGATATTCCGGTTTCGACCCTGAAGTGGGTATTAACGGAATAGACCAGAACCGTTACCCCATTTCCCGTACGTTCAGCTTAGGATTAAACTTTAACTTTTAATGATTGACTCGGATATGAAAAAGATAACAAATTTACTATATATGCTGGCAGTATTGCTGCTGGCTTCCTGCAACGACTTTCTGGACAAGTCTCCTAAAAATACGGTTGACCCGGAAACGACGGTGACCGATGATGTGGCCATTGCTCTGACCAATGCCTGCTATCGCACCCTTCAGTCTTCCAATATGTACAACCAGCGTATCTGGACACTGGATATTGTGGCGGGTAACAGTCTGGTGGGTGCCGGTGGCGGTACCGACGGCCTTGAAACGATACAAGCTTCTAACTTCATAACGCAGAGCGACAATGGCATGGCATTGTACATGTGGCGTTCTCCCTGGGTGGGGATAGGACAATGCAACATTGTGTTGAATAGTCTTCTGGAGGCTGAAGCCGTGTCAGAGAGAATCAAGAACCGCTGTCTGGGAGAGGCTTATTTTCTCCGTGCACATTATTACTATGTATTGGTACGTCTGTACGGTGGTGTTCCACTGCGTTTGGCTCCTTATAATCCGGGAGAACCGACAGACATTGCACGCGCTACAGTCGAAGAGACTTATGCCCAGATAATTTCCGATTGTAAGAATGCGGTTGACCTGCTTCCTGCCAAGTCTTCTTACGACGACGAGAACGTGGGACGTGCCTGCAAAGATGCAGCTTTAGCCATGTTGGCAGATATTTATCTGACGCTGGCTCCTAATCATACGGAATATTATCAGGAGGTGTCTGATTTGTGTGATGAGATAACAAATTTGGGGTATGACCTTTCTTCCTGCAAGTATGAGGACAATTTCGATGCATTGGTCAATAACGGGCCGGAATCTTTGTTCGAGGTCCAGTATTCGGGCAATACGGAATATGATTTTTGGGGAAACAATCCGCAGTCTTCCTGGCTTTCTACTTTCATGGGTCCCCGTAATTCGGACTTTGTTGCCGGCAGTTATGGCTGGAACCAGCCTACAAAAGAATTTGTGGGTCAATATGAGAGCGGTGACAAACGTAAGGATTTGACCGTGCTTTATGCCGGATGTCCAGATTTTGACGGTAAGGCTTACAAAAGCTCTTATTCCAATACGGGATACAATGTACGCAAGTTTCTGGTGTCGAAAACGGTTTCTCCGGAATACAATACCAATCCTGCCAACTTCGTGATTTATCGTTATGCGGACGTCCTGCTGAAGAAGGCCGAAGCTTTGAATGAAATGGGACGCTCTGACCAGGCTGCCGTGCCTTTGAATATTGTACGTAAGCGTGCCGGACTGCCGGAGGTTTCGGGCTTGTCACAGGAAACCATGCGTGAAAAGATTATCCATGAGCGCCGCATGGAACTAGCTTTCGAAGGGCATCGCTGGTTCGACATGATTCGTGTCAACAATGGAGAGTATGCCATTAAATTCCTGCATTCCATTGGAAAGAGCAACGTGAACAAGAACCGCTTGCTGTTCCCTATTCCGCAGACGGAGATGGATGCTAATACCTTAATGGTGCAGAACCCGGGTTATTAATTAATTTAATCAGAAGAATATGAAGAAATATATTTCACACCTTGTATTTGCCTTACTGGGCTGTGCAGCCTTATCTGCTTGTGTAGATGATGATTACATGGAATTGGATAAAGGACAGAATGAACTTGTACTGACGGCCAGCAAGACGGAAGTTGTTTTGAATGAGCAGGCACATGCCGATGATGCCCTGGAGCTTTCCTGGACTACGGGAACCAATTATGGGACGGGTAATAAAATTTCCTATACGCTGGAATTGACCAAGACCGGCAGTGATTTTGCAGATTCTTATGTAGCTGTGGAGAATGCTGTACAAGAATACTCATGGAAAAAGAGCGTGGAGGAATTGAATGACATCCTGCGCAACCATTTTGGGGCAACTGCCGGGGAGAACATTTCGTTGGAAGCGCGCTTGACAGCTACTGTAACAGAACGGGACGAAAAACAGGTGTCTACCACTGCTTTCAGTGTTACAGCCTATAAACCGCTCACATCCACCCTTTATCTGATAGGTAGTGCCACTCCGGGCGGCTGGAGTGCCGATGATGCGACAGAGATGACCCGCAAGGACAATGGTATCTTTACATGGACGGGCCGGCTTGTGGCCGGTGAATTTAAGTTCATCACGACCTTAGGCTCATTCCTGCCCTCTTACAACAAAGGAACAGATGGATTGCTGGTTCTTCGTAGCAGTGATGACCAGCCGGATGAACCTTTTGTTGTCGAAGAAGACCATAATTACATCGTCGAAGCCAATCTGTTTACCGGTGTTCTTACATTGACCCAGACAGAGACGTTGGCACCTGCCTACGACCAGCTTTATTTTGTGGGTAACGCTACGGATTGGGGATTCGTGAAGATGAAACAAGATGTGCTCGATCCATACTTGTTCCGCTTCGGCAAGTTCTTTGAAGTGGGCAAAGGAGGGGAATTCAAGTTCGGAACCTCCGATGGAAGTTGGGAGAACATGTATAAGGCCAAGAATGCCGATGCTGCTTATACCGATACAGAAGTGGTGTTTGTGAAAGGGTTCGACCCGGACAATAAATGGGTGCTGAAAGACGGGGAATGCGGCAAGGCCTACAAGATTTGCATGGATATCCGTAGTGGTAAGGAACGCATGATGATGAGCGAATTTACTCCGTATGAGATGATTTATATGGTAGGTGATGCTACGCCGGCCGGTTGGACGATTGGTGATGCTACGCCGATGCAGACAACGGATAATCCGTATGTGTTTACTTGGAAAGGTACGCTGAATGCCGGTGAGTTGAAATTTACTTGTGATAAGCAGGAAGATTGGAATGGAGCCTGGTTCATGCCGGCTGTAGCAGACAAACAGCCTGCAGGAGAAACAGAACCGATGCTTTTCCTTGATAAATCAGACGAAGCGTTCAAAGCGCAATATCTGGACGTGATGGTAGGCGGCATCGACCAGAAGTGGAAGATTACGACAGCAGGTTCCTATCTGATTACTTTGAATCAGCTGGAAGAGACAATTTCAATCGTGAAACAATAGGTATCTACAATAGATGAAGAAGATAGTTTATACAACAATGGTAGCCTTGCTGCTGGTTGCATGCAGCAAGGAGAGTGATGATACCGGTAGCGGTACCGGTGGAGGCGGAGAGAGTGGAGGGGTTACGGAAGTAACCCCAGTCACCTCGGACTTGACGGTCAATCTCACTACCGACAAGGCATGTTACCGGCCGGGCGAGAGTGTTTCTTTTACAGCTGACGCCCTTCCTGCCGGAGCTAAAATCCGCTACCGGACAATGGACAAGGTTGTATCGGAGCAGGCTGCTGTCGGTACTACTTGGACTTGGACTGCTCCGGCAACCGATTATACCGGTTATCTGGTGGATGTATACCGTACAAAAGAGAATGGAACAGAGGTTATTCTTGGTACTATTGCCGTAGATGTATCCAGTGACTGGACACGTTTTCCACGTTATGGTTTCGTTGCCACTTTTGATGCTTCGAAAAAGGTGGATGGAGTGATAGAGAAGGAGATGGCTTTCCTGAACCGTTGCCACATTAACGGGGTACAGTTTCAGGATTGGCACAACAAGCATCATTGGCCGTTGGGCGGTACGCGTGAGCATCTGGACGAGGTCTATAAGGACATTGCCAACCGGGAGGTCTATACCGAGGTAGTGAAGAAGTATATCTCTACACAACACAGCCTGGGCATGAAGTCCATGTTTTACAATCTATGTTTCGGAGCTTTGGACGATGCCGTTTCCGACGGAGTAAAGGAAGAATGGTACATATTCAAGAACACGGGACGCATGGATAAGGATTCGCATGACTTGCCCTCCAGTTGGAAAAGTAATATCTTCCTGCTCAATCCCACCAATACGGAATGGCAGGCATATATTGCCCAGAAAAACGATGATGTTTATGCCAATCTGGACTTTGACGGTTATCAGATAGACCAACTGGGAAACCGGGGTGACCGCTATGACTATGATGGCAATAAGGTAAATCTGCCTAAGGGATATGCCTCGTTCATCGAAGCCATGAAACAGAAGCATCCGGACAAGCGTTTGGTGATGAATGCCGTCTCCAGCTATGGAGCTTCCCAGATAGCTGGTACGGGTAAAGTGGATTTCCTTTATAATGAAGTATGGGGCGATGAGGCAGGCTTCAAGGATCTGCACACCATTATCAAAGCGAACGACCAGTATGGCAACCATGCCTTGAAAACGGTGTTTGCCGCATATATGAACTATGACAAGGCAGGTAGCAGTACCGGTGAGTTCAATACACCGGGTGTGCTGCTGACGGATGCTGTGATATTTGCTTTGGGAGGCTCTCATTTGGAATTGGGTGACCACATGCTATGCCGCGAGTACTTTCCAAGCACGGCTTTGCAGATGAACGATGTACTGAAAACAGCCATGATTCGTTATTATGACTTTATGACGGCTTATCAGAACCTGCTTCGTGATAAAGATACGGAGGCGGAGATTTCCGTTTCTCTGAACTGTACGGATGCTGCGCGGAATCTTTCTCTGAATGCATGGCCGCCGCAGAAGTCTGCCATCACTGTATATGCCAAGAATGTAAATGGCAGGCAAGTCATTCATCTGCTCAACTTCCTCAATGCGGATAACTTAAGCTGGAGGGATTTGAACGGAACAATGCCCGAACCGCGTCTGGTGTCCGACGTGCCGTTGAAGATGAATGTTTCCGGTAAAGTGAACAAGATATGGGTTGCATCGCCCGATTTCCATGCCGGTGCTTCGCAGGAACTGTCATTCGAACAGAAGGACGGCACGGTTACCTTTATCTTGCCCTTGCTGAAGTACTGGAGCATGCTTGTGATGGAATAAGAGTATCCAATAAAGGAACAAACAGATTATAGTAATGAAGAAATATATATTTTTATTTTTTGCCGTCTGTGCATTTTCAGTATATGCGAATGCACAGAACCGCACCGGAGACTGCACTTCCTATACCAGTGACGACCGGAGTGTGACCTTCTATTTAAATGACAGTTCTGCCATACAATTACGTCTGTGTAGCCAGTCTACGGTACGTATATGGTTTTCTCCCGACGGTAGTTTCCAGCGGAATAATCCTTCCTTTGCCGTCGTCAATGAGGACCTGGAGGATGTCGGTACCGTCCATGTGGACGAACAGAATGCCTGCTACGAGATTTTTACCCCTAAACTCCGTATCCGGGTAAACAAGTCTCCGTTTAACTTACAGATATTCGACAAGTATCAGAAACTGCTGTTCAGTGATTATGCCGATAAGGGGCATATCAGTAACGGGCTGCGCAAATTGGAATACAAGACCCTCCGTCGTGACGAACACTTCTTCGGCTTGGGAGAAAAGACCGGCAAGCTGGACCGTCGCGGCGAAGCCTACAAGATGTGGAACAGTGACAAGCCTTGTTATAGTGCCGTTGAGGACCCGCTCTACAAGAGTATTCCGTTCTTTATGAGCAGTTATCGTTATGGTATTTTCCTGGACAATACGTATAAAACCGAATTTAAGTTTGGTACGGAAAGCCGCGATTACTACAGTTTCGAGGCTCCTGGGGGAGAGATGATTTATTATTTCATCTTCGGGAAGGATTATAAGGAAATCATGAAACAATATGTCGACCTGACGGGAAAACCCATAATGCCTCCTAAATGGGCATTGGGCTTTGCACAATGCCGGGGACTGCTGACGAGCGAGAAATTGTCTTATGAAATAGCTGAAGGCTATCGTAAGCGTGGAATTCCTTGTGATGTTATTTACCAGGACATAGGCTGGACACAGTATTTGCAGGATTTTGAGTGGCGGAAAGGGAACTACGAGAATCCGAAAAAGATGCTTGCAGACCTCAAGGATATGGGCTTCAAGGTGGTGGTTTCGCAAGATCCGGTCATTTCACAAGCCAATAAGCGGCAATGGGAGGAAGCCGATAGGTTAGGGTATCTGGTAAAGGACTCCACCAACGGCAGGAGTTATGACATGCCCTGGCCCTGGGGTGGTAATTGTGGAGTAGTGGACTTCACCCTTCCTGCTGTGGCAGACTGGTGGGGAGCTTATCAGCAGAAGCCCATTGATGATGGTATTGCCGGTTTCTGGACTGATATGGGTGAACCTGCCTGGAGCAATGAGGAGCAGACGGAACGCCTGGTGATGAAACACCATTTGGGCATGCATGATGAGATTCACAATGTTTATGGCCTTACGTGGGATAAAGTGGTGAAGGAGCAGTTTGAGAAAAGGAATCCTGACCGTCGCGTATTCCAGATGACACGTGCCGCTTTTGCGGGCTTGCAACGCTATACTTTCGGCTGGACCGGTGACTGTGGAAACGGTGATGACGTGACGCAGGGCTGGGGACAGATGGCCAATCAGATTCCGGTACTGTTGTCTGCCGGTTTGGGAATTATTCCTTTTACTACTTGTGACATTACCGGTTATTGCGGAGATATAGAGGATTATCCTGCGATGGCTGAACTTTATACGCGGTGGATACAGATGGGCGCTTTCAATCCCCTGAGCCGCATTCATCATGAGGGCAACGTGGCTGTGGAGCCGTGGCTGTTCGGCGAAGAGGCCGAGAAGAATGCCAAGGCAGCCATCGAATTGAAGTATCGTCTTTTGCCTTATATCTATACGTATGCCCGCGAAGCACACGAAACGGGGTTGCCTCTCATGCGACCGATGTTTCTGGAATATCCGGCAGATATGGAAACGTTCTCTACGGATGCCCAGTTCATGTTTGGCAGCGAACTGCTGGTTGCTCCGGTGGTAAAGAAAGGAGCGCGAAACAAGAATGTGTATCTTCCTGAAGGAACTTGGATTGACTACAACAACAAACACACAGCATATAGCGGTGAGCAATGGATGACGGTGGATGCTCCCCTCAATACTATTCCTATGTTTGTAAAGCAGGGAAGTATCATGCCTCAAATGCCGGTCATGAACTATACGGATGAGAAACCGGTCTATCCGGTTACGTTTGAGATATTTCCTGCTGCAGCGGGCAGTGAAACTACCTTCTCGCTTTATGAAGATGCAGGAACTGATTTAGGATATTTGCGTGGAGAGTTCATGCGCACTCCTATTACTTGCCAGACTACCGACACAGGCTATACGCTGAAAGTAGGTACACGAACCGGTGAGAAATATAGCTTACCCGGTCAACGAAACCTGATGTTCTGCATCTATACGGAACAGATGCCGAAAACAGCTTTGCTGGACGGTCAGAAAATCAAGAAAACGAATGTCGGAAAGCTGGAAGAAAATCGGGAAACAGAGTTTACGATAACTGCCTGGTGTCCTGACAAGAAGCTGGGGACCTGCCTGCTGAGGTTGCCGGATGATGGAAAGGAACATATCATTGAGTTTATCTATTAACACAAAAAACATATCATTATTATGAAGAAATTTGTACTTAGCGCGGCTTTGCTTTTTTCTGCCCTGGCGGGGAATGCTGAAGGCATTTCATCCCCTTCGGGCATGGTGAAGCTGGATTTTGAACTGACAAAAGACGGGAGACCAGCCTATCAGGTGGATTATAAAGGGGCTCCTGTCATCAATCCCAGTACGTTGGGATTGGAACTGAAAGGAACTACCAGCCTGATGGATGGTTTCAAAGTAGTAAGGACTTCTACTTCCACTTTCGATGAAACCTGGCAACCGGTGTGGGGGGAAACAAAAGATATCCGCAACCACTACAACGAATTGCTGGTAGAACTTGAACAACCGTCTACCACTCGTTTTATGAATATCCGTTTTCGGGTATATGATGACGGCGTGGGATTCCGTTATGAGTTTCCGCAACAGAAGAATCTGGTTTATTTTGTGATAAAGGAAGAGCATTCCCGGTTTGCCATGACCGGCGACCATACTGCCTGGTGGATTCCGGGAGATTATGATACCCAGGAATATGATTACACGGAGTCCAAACTCTCTGAAATCCGTGGACTGCTGCAGGGAGCTGTGAGTGACAATGCGTCACAAACTGTCTTTTCGCCGACGGGTGTCCAGACTTCCATACAGCTTAAAACAGCTGATGGAGTGTACCTTAACCTGCACGAGGCAGCCTTGGTAGACTACTCTTGCATGCATCTCAACCTGGATGACAAGAACCTCGTTTTTGAATCCTGGCTGACTCCGGATGCCCAAGGAAATAAAGGGTATATGCAGTCTCCCTGCCATACTCCCTGGCGTACGGTCATAGTCAGTGATGATGCCCGCGAGATACTGGCCTCCAATTTGATTCTCAATCTGAATGAGCCTTGCAAGTATGATGATACCTCCTGGATTAAGCCGGTGAAATATGTCGGCGTATGGTGGGAAATGATTGCAGGGGGAAAGCCCTGGGCATATACTTTTGACCTCCCTTCTGTGAAACTGGATGATACGGACTATTCCAAGGTGAAACCGAACGGCATTCATCCGGCCAACACGGCTAATGTGAAGAAGTACATAGACTTTGCTGCCGAACACGGTTTTGACCAGGTATTGGTGGAGGGTTGGAATACGGGTTGGGAAGACTGGTTCGGTAATTCCAAGGATTATGTTTTCGATTTCGTGACTCCTTATCCCGATTTTGACATCAAGTATCTGAATGAATATGCTCATTCCAAGGGTGTCCGTCTGATGATGCACCATGAAACATCGGCTTCCGTCCGTAACTATGAGCGGCACATGGAAGCTGCCTACCGTCTGATGAATAAATATGGATATAATTCGGTAAAGAGTGGCTACGTAGGCAATATGATTCCCCGTGGCGAGCATCACTATGGACAATGGATGAACAACCATTACCTATACGCCGTGACCGAAGCTGCCAAACACAAGATAATGGTCAATGCCCATGAAGCGGTACGTCCGACCGGTTTATGCCGTACCTATCCCAATCTGATAGGCAATGAATCTGCCCGAGGCACGGAGTACGAGGCTTTTGCTGGTAACAAGCCCTTCCACACAACGGTACTTCCGTTTACCCGTTTGCAGGGTGGTCCGATGGACTATACGCCCGGTATCTTTGAAATGGACATCAATAAGTTGAATCCGAACAGCCATACGCATGCCAATACTACCTTGACGCGTCAGCTGGCACTTTATGTCACTATGTACAGCCCTCTACAAATGGCTGCCGACCTTCCTGAGAATTATGAGCGTTTCATGGATGCTTTCCAGTTCATCAAAGATGTGGCTGTGGATTGGGACGACAGCCGCTATCTGGAAGCTGAGCCGGGACGTTACATCACTGTTGCCCGTAAGGCAAAAGGTACGAATGACTGGTTTATCGGTTGTACCAGCAGTGAGCACGGACATGCTTCAACTCTGAAACTGGACTTCCTGGATGCAGACAAGCAGTATATTGCAACCGTCTATGCCGATGCAAAAGATGCCGATTATAAAACAAATCCGCAAGCTTATGTTATCCGTAAAGGTATCGTTTCTCCCAAAACGGTCTTGAAACTGAAAGCTGCTTCCGGTGGCGGCTATGCCATCAGCATCATGGAGGTGAAAGATAAATCTGTATTGAAGGGACTGAAGAGGCTTTCCGGGAATATCTGATTTACGGGCATAAAAAAAGGAGTACCGCTGTACTCCAACCTTTGTTAACCTTAAATCTAATACTATGAAAAACACATTGCAAAGATACGGACTTTTGATAAATCTGCAAATTATCCAACTAAAAAAGTATGTTTTATAACACTTATTAGCCGTTTATTCCTTTGCTTCTATTTTTGTTAACAAAAAGGATGCGAATGTGTCAAAAGCACATGAAGACTTTTATAATGTTATAATATTAGGCGCGGATTACGCGGAATAACGCGGATTCAATAAACTGAATCCGTAAAATCTGCGTCATCCGCACCTAAAATAAAGCGTTAAAGAAGGTTTTGACATATTCCCCTTACCCTTTTACTTCCTGATACATAAATCTTTTAATGCTCTTCTTTGCCGTTTTCTCGAACTCCTCGAAGTGTATCTTGACTTTTGTTATCTGGCAGTAGGCCGGTAATTGCAGATTCAATTCATTCCGATTGTCCTCCATAACCTTTTCGATGTCCGATTGTTCCATACCATGGGCGAATGCATCGTCAAAATCCGGATAGATAAGAGCCACGAGCTTGTCGTTCTGCAATACGATTAGTGATTCGGACACATAGGGCATGTTGTTCAGTTTGCTTTCAATCTCTTCGGGATAGATGTTCTGGCCACTGGCTGTGAGCAACATGTTTTTGCTGCGTCCGCGGACAGTGACATATCCTTCGGTATCCATCGTTGCAAGGTCGCCGGTGTGCAGCCAGCCGTTTACATCGATGATTTGGGAAGTCGCTTCGGCATTTTTGTAATAGCCCAGCATCAGATTGGCACCTTTACAGATTATTTCTCCTGCCACGTTCTGAGGGTCGGGAGAGTCTATCTTTACTTCCATGCGGCTGGTTGCCTTGCCACAAGAGGCCAGTTTCAATGTTTCCCAGCGGCTGGAACAAATGATGGGGCCGCATTCCGTCATTCCGTATGCAATGGTATAGGGGAAGCCTATCTGCTTCAGGAAGCGTTCCACTTCGGCATTGAACGGTGCTCCTCCGATGATTATTTCATCGAAATTACTGCCGAATACTTCCATTGCCTTTTTGCGCATGTCGGCCTTGATTTTATCGTTGACAATGGGCATCCGCAATAGCAGCTTGCCTATTTTATTGTCTATCCGGGGCAGGATATCCTTCTTGATAATCTTTTCTACGATAAGCGGTACACACGAAATGATCCGTGGCCTGATTTCGGAGAATGACTGTGCAATAATCTTGGGAGACGGCATACGGGTAAGGAAATACAGATGGGCGCCTGCGGAAAAACCGTATAGAAAATCGTACACCATACCAAAGACATGTCCCAGAGGCAGCATGGATACAATATGGTCGCCCGGACGTACAGGAAGCATCTCATGGCAATATGCAACATTGGACCAAAGGCTGCGATAGGGGAGCATGACCCCTTTGGAATATCCCGTGGTGCCCGAAGTATAGTTGATGACAGCCAGTTCTTCGGGTGATTCCTCCTTGCGGTAGCTGATATGCTCGGGGCGGAAATTCTTGGGGAAACGTGTGCCATAGAGGACGTTGCGATGTTCGAAAGCCTCCATCAGCTGCTCGTTGCGGCAAACTACCGGAGTGAAGTCCGTCAGCAGTACGATACCCATCAGCAGGGGCATTGCCTCTTCATTGAGGTTTTCCCATGCCCGGTCGCCGACAAACAGCAGCTTGGCTTCGGAATGGTTGACGATGTTGTGGATATTGTCGGCCTTGAACTCATGCAGAATGGGAACGATGACAGCTCCATAGGTAACTGTCGCCAGAAAAGCGACTGCCCAATGTGCACTGTTACGTCCGCAAACGGCAATCTTGTCACCGGGCCTGATGCCGGCGCTTTCCAATACGATATGGAATTTGGCTATTTTCCGTGCTACATCTTTGTATTGCAGTGTAATTCCTTTGTAGTCTGTCAGGGCGTTGCGATCCCAGTTTTTAATAATGCTTTGTTCTATATAATCGATGAACCCTTGTTCTTGTTCCATTCAGCTGTTGCACACTTTAGTTAAAACTGCGCAAAGATAGGTCTTATAGTGATGCAAAGCAAATAGTTTCCACTTTTTTCTTGCCCTGAAACGGATAGAAACTTATCTGTAATTCTTATTCCTTGCTATTTTCCGAAATAAGAAGCAGCTTGTCACCGGCATGAAGTTTTAATGTTCCGTTCGGAATGAGGTACTCATCGCCACGTTTTACAATCATCACCAGTGTGCCTTTGGGCAGGTTCATGTCTTTCAGGGTGTCTGCCTGCTCCAGCATTTCTTGTGTAATGGTCATGTCGTGCAGGTTGGAGTCAATCTCTTCGGGCAGTTCAACTCCGAAATCATTTCCGGTCTTTTCCAGCGGGGTGGAGAGGCCAAGCAGCCGGGCTACCCAGGAGACTGTGGTACCCTGGATGACCAGTGAGACGATGGTTATGAAAAATACGATGTTGAAGATGACATGGGCGCCGGGCACATTAGCCACCACGGGATAGGTGGCAAAGATAATGGGTACTGCGCCACGTAATCCTACCCACGATACGAATAGCCGTGACTTGAGGGTGATTCTCTTGCCAAAAGGCAGCAGGCAGAGAAAAACACTGAGAGGACGTCCCACGACAATCATGAAGACGCCGATGAGCAATGCCACGACTGCCACTTCCAGCATCTCATGGGGGTTGACGAGCAGACCGAGGCAGAGGAACATGATGATTTGGAAAAGCCAGGTCAGTCCATCCATAAAAGTATAAATCTCTTTCCGGTGCATGATTTTGTTATTGCCTACCATCATTCCGGCGATATACACGGCCAGGTAACCGTTGCCTTTCAGCAGGTCGGTGATGGAGAAGGTGAAGAATACAAAGGACAGCAACAGGATAGGATAGAGTGCCTGGTTGTCTATATTCAGCCGGTTCAGCATAAGGATGGCCAGCTTTCCGAGGAAATAACCGGTTGCGGCACCGACAATGAACTGTATGGCAAAAGAGCCCAATATCTGGGGAACTCCCATTCCGGAGGACTGGATGAATTGAATCAGCACGATTGTCAGCATATATGCCATCGGGTCGTTACTACCGCTTTCCAATTCCAGCATGGGGCGCAGATTATGCTTCAGGTTCATTTTTTGTGAACGCAGAATGGCGAATACAGAGGCTGAGTCGGTAGATGACATGGTGGATGCAAGCAAAAGGGAGGTTATCAACGGCAGGTGGATGTTGGTCCAGCTCATGCCGGACAGCCACCAGATAAATAATCCGGTAAAGAGGGCCGTGAGCAGCACTCCTGCAGTTGACAAAACAATGCCGGGAGTCAATATGGGCTTTATCTCCGTAAACTTGGTGTCCATGCCACCGGAGAACAGAATGATGCTGAGTGCAACCATGCCGATGAACTGTGCTTCCTTGGCGTTGTGGAACTGCAATCCCAATCCGTCACTGCCGAACAGCATGCCGACGACAAGAAAAAGCAATAATGCAGGCACTCCGAAACGGTAGCCGGTCTTGCCGACAATGATGCTGACGAAAAGTAATATGGAACCTATAAGTAGTATGTTTCCTGCTGTAAATATCATAAATTCTATGCTATATAGTTTGAAATGTGATGTTTCTTATGTCTAATAGTACAAAGATATGCATTGTGTTTAACAAATACAAATCTAAAATAGTTCAATTGAACTTTAAAATAAAGGTGGTTTCTTTACCGGGCAATAAGGATAAATTTCCGCCGGAAAGCCTCATTATTTGCCGGGAAATACTCAATCCAATACCGCTTCCACCCTCTTTGGTCGTAAAGAAGGGGATAAATATGTGTTCGGCAATGTCATTGGGAATGGCAGGTCCGTTGTTGGAAATTTCTATCAGTATGGCTTCCGCTTCGTTGCAGTAGGCACGTATGTTGATATGTCCTTCTTTATCTGTATTTTTATCCGATTCGATGGCTTGTATGGCATTTTTCAGTAAGTTGATGACTACTTGTGATACCAGGTTTTCATCGGCATATAGAATAAGGTCGCTTGGCGCGATGTCCGTATGAAAGGTGACCCGGACATCGGGGTGCTGGTGACGGGCGAGTTCGACCATCCGCTCGATAAAGCTTTTTACGTAGAACAAGGATGGTTCGGGGGTGGGAATACGGGTGAATTTCCGGTATGATTCCACAAAAGAGAGCAGGCCCTTGCCTGTACTGCTGATAGTCTGCAGGCCGTTTCTGATTTCTTCTTTGGAAACTTGCGCTTCGGTCAGTCCCAGCAGTGTATCGCTTAGGGAGGTTATGGGAGTGACGGCATTCATTATTTCGTGCGTCAGTACGCGGGTAAGCCTAATCCAGGAATCTATTTCCTTTTCATCCAGCTCGTTGTTGATGTCGTTCAGGGCGAGGATGCGAAGATGCTCTTTACGGACTGTAATGTCGCTGACGCGGACAGACATGTTTACAGTGCCTCGTTCGTTGTTGAAAGGCATTTGCAATTTGTCTCCCGGGCGGCAATTGGCAAGAAGGGACGAAAGACGCGGATCCACGCGGTTCAGCTGGCTGACGTGGGTAAAGACATTGAGGCCCAGCAAACGGAGGGCTTCGCTGTTTTTCTGATATACGGCACCATTGTCGTTCAGGACAAGGATACCGGTATTCACGCAGTCCAGGATGAGTTCGTAGTATTTTTCTTGCTGGGCTGTTTCACTTTTCACATTATAAAGTATATGGGCAACCCGGTTCAATGCACGGTTTACGAGGCGTGCGTCGGCAGTGTTTTCCGTTTCGGAGAAGTGGATGGCATTGTCGTTGTTTTCGATGGCGTCGAGCATGAAAAGCACCTTCCGCACATGATGGCGGTATAGCTTCTGCTGCCAGTACAAGGCTATGGGAAGCAGCGCGGTACAGAGCGCGCCCCAAAATACGTCTACAGTCCACATCACCCCTGCAAGGAGTGCTACTGCCAGACTGACGGCAACGTGGAATGAATAATTAAAGGCCATACTTCTTCATTTTGTTGTACAACGTCTGGCGGGTGATACCCAGCTGTGCGGCGACGGCAGAGAGATTTCCGCTACATTTGTCGAGCGTCTTCCGTATCATCTGCATTTCCATTTCTTCGAGCGTGGATGCGGCTGCTTCGGGAGTGCCGGTTCGCCGTGCCAGCTGGAACAGTTCTGCAGGAAGGGTTTCGTTGTCACAGATGATAATGGCTTTTTCGATGGCATGCTCCAGTTCGCGGATATTGCCGTACCAGGGGTGGAGCGTAAGCTTCTCGCAGGCGCCGTCCGTCAGCTTGACGGGGGGCTTGTCATATTGCTTGCAGAAGCGGGCGATGAAAAGTTCTGCAAGGGGGATGATGTCTTCGGGCCGCTCGCGCAACGAAGGTATCTCGAGATGTATCGTGTTGATGCGGTACAGCAAGTCCTCGCGGAATTCGCCTTTTGCCACCATCTCGGGCAGATTGCGGTTTGTAGCGCAAATCAGCCGTATGTCTACGGGAATGGGAGTGTTGCTGCCTACACGGACAATGCTGCGTCGTTGGATGGCGGTCAGCAGTTTGGCTTGCAGATGGTAGGGGAGATTGCCTATTTCATCGAGAAAGAGGGTGCTGCGGCTGGCTGCTTCGAACTTGCCGGCACGGTCGGCATGGGCATCGGTGAAAGAGCCTTTCACGTGGCCGAACAGTTCGCTTTCGAAAAGGCTTTCGGTGACTGCACCCATATCCACACTTACCATCTCCTG